>Ga0209572_1000388_pt1 | contig 71395 bp, 53 predicted proteins | sample EBPBio232012_DNA_FD_185867 | JGI IMG/M metagenome (GOLD analysis project Ga0209572, IMG submission 185867) | Wastewater treatment Type I Accumulibacter community from EBPR Bioreactor in Madison, WI, USA - Reactor 1_1/23/2012_ DNA (SPAdes)... | ecosystem: Engineered > Bioreactor > EBPR >...
ACAGCCGGGGTCAGCACCACTCGGCGTACCGCCATTTACAGTGTACACGATGACATATTGGCCCAAACCAGCACTCGGGTCAAATTGTGTCGCGGGGGTGCCGTTTACCGTGAAGAATGGCGCCGGTGTGCCCAAGGTCGCATCTCCAGGATTACCTGTCAGTTCTACTGGATCCGAGCCCAGGCAGAATGGACCGCTCAGGTCGGAAGTAAACGCAGGGTTCGGGTATGCGCAGGTGTTGCTGATGGTCAGGGTCGTACCTGCACCATTGGTAACAGATACCGAGTAACCGATCGCATCGATGTGGCGGCCGTCCAAAGTGAACATATTGCCACCGATGTTATTCAGTACCGTTCCCACCGTAATCGGGCTCGGCGACGCAGGCGGATTCGGGCTGGTGGTTTTATACAAACCTGACACCGCAGATACCGTCCAGGTTTGGGTCGATGGTGCATTTACCTTGATTTGTTCGCCAAACTGACCGTTTGTCAGCGTCGTCGCGTTATTCAGGCAAGAGCATGGGTCGGAAATAGTTGGAGTACAGTTGAAGGTAGATACAACGGCTGAACCTAACATATTACTCTGACATCCTCCGCTTACAACGGTTGCAACCACTGTATAAGTACCAACTGCCAGTTGTGGGCCAAATGAAATAGCATTACCTGTACCGGGAACAGGCGCTCCGACAGGTGTCATACCCAGGAACAACTGATAGTTTACACCCGCATCTGAATCGCTCAAACCTATAACAGGACCAACATTATCCGTTGTACAACGTACGCCGCCGCCGGTTACCGTGTACTGCGTCGTTGGGCAAACAACTGTAATAATAAATTCGCATTGCGGGTTAGCCACCGGGAAACTCGGGTTGCCATGCACATCACGGATATAGTACCTGATGCGATACGTATCATCTGTACATACATTGCCGATACCAACACCCAAGGATGCCGGTGCTCCGTCTACAAATGTTGTAAGAAAGCCAGGTGTTGGCGTTCCTGAAGCATTTACAACTACGAAGTTGCCATTGATTTCTTTCTCAATCTGATAATTACGACAAAGTACAGCACAGTTGTCTGATGCTACAGGTTGCGTCCAGTTCGCGGTTCCTGTGCAATTAGCACCAAATGTTGTATTTACAGTAATATTGGAAGGACAGTTAGACACTTGAGGCAAGATCAAATCCCGCAAAGTGATCTGGCAGTCTACCAAACTGACACTGTTACAAGAGTTGGTAAGACGTACTCTAACACCATAAGTAGCAGGCGCGCCATTGGTAGCACAATCTGCAATATTGGGAAGATCAAGACCAGTAAAAGTGACACTCGGGGCAAATGCGCCGTAAGTACCTGAACCCGCCGTGGTCTCCCGAGCTACTTCTAAAGTAAGATTTGGCTCAGAAAGGTTGGTTACAAACGCAGAAGCCAGGGTTGTAGTGGAGCAGTCTGCATCCAAATCAACCGTAGGCGACAGAACACAACTGCCTGTAGGCGCCGGACACGTACAAGCCTGTGGGCATGCGCCAGGGGCTGTAGGAATCGGTGTAGAAGCAGGGCTTACATTCAGTGGATCATTTACGCAAGAGCAGCGCGTACGGATGTTCTGTATTGGGCCCGACTGATTATAGGTGGGTATTGTCCCACTCCAGTTCACACCATCTGTCGAGTATTGCAGGTTAGAGCCAGCAGGACAAGCATTTGCAGGAGCCGTAAAGCTGCCGCTGGAAGGAGAGCAGGTGGGCGCCGAGCAAATGCTGTTGGTAATGGTAACGTTGGCAGGTGCGGCCGTCAGGTCCGGGCATTGCGTGTCGATGCGTACATCGTCGATGGCTACGCCTCCATAGTTGATGGAAGAGTCAGAGTCCAGTCGTACTTTAAAGCGCACTGTTTTGCCAATAAAGGCACTGACATCCGCATAAAACGTTCCCCATCCGCCGGTAAGCGGAACGTTTATTGTCGGATTTCCCGGAGTCGCGGTGGGTATAGCACCCAGCCACACAAACAATTCCTGTGTCAGGCCGCCGCCACCAACTTCTTCGATGGTGACGGTCAGGTGATCGAAAGTAGCCGATTCTACCTGATAGCGCATGGCCCAACTGAGGTATGCAACGCCAACACCGGCCGGAATAGTGATATTGGGAGATTCCAGCAATTGGTTGCTGCTTGCATTGTATGTACCAAACAGGTCCGTTTTCCAGCAGTTGACACCACTGTTGGCAGTGGTAAATGCAGCAACAGGGTTGGCTGTAGTTGTGCCGGGCGTATTGGGTGTACCCCAGGCCCATTCATCAGCGGTACCCGAATGGGTATACCCCCCATCGTTGGCTTCGAAGTTCTGAGAATAAAGATTATTATAGGTAGCAATGGTAGCAGGCGTAGTCTCTGGTAAAATATCCAGCGACCAGTTGTTCAGCGTACCGCCATTGGCGCCGGCAGTGTCGTCGTATAGTGTAAGTGTCCAGGTTCCACCAGCCTTGATACCTTTTAATAAATCCAGTTTGCTAAAACCCGCAGACGAAGAGACGGCCATTTCCGGCATGAAACCCAATCCTTTTAGTACGGTAAATGCGAAAGGAGTGCCATTATTGTCATTGAGAAACAAATTCATTTGCTGTTGTCCGCCCGTTGCAGCAGCGCCGATATCGGTGAACAAATGTATTTGTGTTCCTTCAGGCGTTGTTAATATGGCATCTATATCCGACATCAATGCATGGTTCAGGTCTATTCTTACCGAAATATCTTTAACAATAGGATTGCCGGGTACGGTGATAGTAGAAGTAGTACTTCCAGTGCCCGGACCGATTGTTTTCGGAATATCTGTAGAGGCATAGTTGGTGTAACCGCTCTGTGCTGCAAAGCGTGTTACAGAAAGTTTATAGGTAGCAGTAGGCCCGCCCACTGCGGCAGAGGCTGCGTCTACGAATGCAAAATAAGTACCTGCATCTTTGACTGTAACAAAAAAGGCTTCTGATGGGCGATTCGGTATAGGCGACACGTCGCCCGTTCCCGCATCATCTATCACAAGTATCTGGTTATTGGCATCACCGAACAGTGCAAAACCGAGGCGGCCGTTAAAAACGGTGCCGTCACGCTCGGGGTCAAGGTCGAGGCTCAGAAATACCGATTCTCCCGCATTCAGGGAAATGGAAAACCAGTCTTGCTCGGTTGCTGCAGCAGGGTTTCTGGCGCCGCTTACCCAACCGTTGGCAGGAAGAGCGTTGGCCGTAGCAGGTGTATCGTTGCTTTATACTTCTGCCGTCGAACTGCCGCTTTGTACACGCAGGTAGAGGTCATAGCCACGTTCTGAAGTAGTCCCCGCAGTAAAGTCATTTACTTTAAGGTAATAGGTTCCACTCGTCGGAATCGTTGCGCCGGCAATACTTGATGACAATGGGGCAAATGAGCCATTGTCGTCATCAAACTCGATGACCGTCGTGCCATCGGAAGCGATCAGGCTCAACTGGCTGTCATTGGAAGAACCCGTGCTAAAAGAGGTCATTAAGGCCACATACACGACATCACCGGCATTGGCTGTAAACGAATAGAAATCAATGTCTCCATTCGGGTACAGATTGCCCCTGATCTTGGCAGGGTTGGTGGTGATAGGAGTGGCTGTGGCTGCTGTACCGTTGGAGGCGCTTCCTTCCGGAACAGGTATGGTTTGCGCAGCGGCAAACGTCCATACAAAAAGGAGCAGAAGGAGGGGCAGAAATGAGCGGGATATGCATTTTTGCAAAGACACACCCCTCCCTTGCCGGGAAAGAGTAACTTTTCTTTTCATGAAAAAATTGATTATCAAATGATTTAGAATACGGGAGTATGCTATGTCGCTAACAAAAGTAGTTCCAACTATGTTAAAATCCGGTTCAAAAGCAATACTTTTTAGACTAAAAACAGGTAAGATTAACAAAAGTGCCCTTCCAGACTCGTAGAATGGCATGGGCATTTTTTAAAGAAGAATTCAAAAAAATTTGAGAAAAGTACTTACCAGTCCTTTTTTCCGCTCGTCGGCTTCACGGCAGGCGACAATTCCCGGTAGTCCTGCGCATTGCGTTGCTCGTCGGGTTGTACCAGGGCTTCCAGCATAAGCTTGGCCGCCTCGGGCGAGAGGTTACGGCGCGGTTGCTCTGCCCGCTGCGTCTGCGGAGCGCGGTCGAGGTAATTGGGTTGCGGGCGTGGCGTGGGTGGTGGTGGCGGTGGTGGTTTCTGTGGCGGCGGTGGCGGCGGGTCTTCTTTTTGCTGTTGTTTTCGCTTGGCGATTTGCAGGTTTTTTTTGGCGTCGGGTCGATTGGGCTGTTGGCGCAGGCTGCTTTCGTAGGCTTTTACGGCTTCGCTGTATTTACCTGCCTGCAAAAAGGCGTTGCCCATGTTGTACCAGGCGGCGGATTTTGCAGCAGCGTCTGCCCCGGCATTGACGGCAATGCGAAACAATTCGGCGGCTTCTTCGTATTTGCCTTGTTGGTAGGCGGCATTTCCGGCATTATAAGAAGCCGCGTAACCGCCCGCTGCACTTTTGTAGGCTGCTTCCGCCTTGCCATATTCTTTTTTATCGTAATGGGCATCGCCCGACTGCAGGCGGTTATGTGCCGATTGGGAAAAAGCAACTTGCAGGCAGCAAAGCAGCAATACAACGATATACCATTGAAAACGAACCATTTGCAAAAGATTTATGCTTTTACTTTTTTACGCCACCAAAGTACCTGTTCCAATATCAGCAGCAACAAGGCCGGCAGCAGCAGCCACTGAAAATAAGGCACATATTCGGTATAAGCCTGCGCTTCGACAGCGTTTTTTTGCAGGTTGCGCACTTCAGTAGTGAGCGTGGGTATTGTGGCAGCACTGCTACCGGAAAGCGCCAGCCCGCCACCGGCCTCTGCAATATCGCGCAACATCGCGGGGTTGGCTTTGGTGCGCACCAGCGCGCCGCTGAAATCGCGTTTGTATCCTCCCGCTGTCGGAATAGTTGCCCCGGCATCGCCTCCCAGACTCACGGTATGAATAATCATACCATCGGCATGGGCCTGCCGGGCGCGTTCGAGGGGCAGGCCATTGTGCTGCTCGCCATCCGAAAACAGGATAAGTGCATGGCCCGATTCCGGATTGGAAGCAAACAGCCTCGCAGCCAGATCGATGGGCGGCGTAAAGTCTGTGCCCTGATCTGTGATGTAATCCGGCGTTGCATTGCTGGCGAACATGAGCAGCGCTTCGTAGTCGGTCGACAATGGCATTTGCACATAAGCATCGCCAGCAAAAAAGAGGAGTCCAATGCGCTCGCCCTCCAGAGAAGCAACCAGTTCGCGGATCATTTTCTGGGCCTGTTGCAATCGGCTGGGCGACACGTCTTTTGCCAGCATGCTTCGGGAAATATCCAGCCCGATCAATACATCCGAACCCAGTTGCGGCGGCGGGGTTCGGCGTACGGCCGCTCGCGGATTCACAATAGCCAGCACCAGCAATGCCAGGGCTGCCGCAAAAAGGCCATTTTTGAGCCAGAACCTTTTCTCCGAAAAACCCAGCAACAGCCTTTCTGCCAGCGCCGGAGAACCCAGCCTGCGCAAAGTGCGCTTTCGCCAGCGCCAATACACCACCAGCAGGATTGCCTGCAGGAGCAGGGCCCATAGGAGGTGGAGGAGAACGGGATTTTCGAGTTGCATTTTAGTTATTGGTTATTGGTTATTGGTTATCAGGACAGGTAAGGGTTGATTTGCTCGTTTTATTTGGCCGCTCGGGAATCGGTTTAGTTATTGGTTATCCGTTATTGGTTATCAGTTATTGGTTATCAGTTATTGGTTATTGGTTATCAGGACAGGTAAGGGTTGGTTTGCCCATATTTTTTGGTATCACTGATTAAGAAGCCATTCATTCGTGGTCACCAACCCTTACCTGTCCTGATAACCAATAACCAATAACCAATAACTGATAACTAAACGGTAATCACCCGCAACGGCCCCCATCTCAACAACATTTCCAGCACCAGCAGGCAAAATGCCGCATCCAGCAGCCAGAAATACAGATCGAGGGTACGACTTACACGGGTGTTCGTGATTTTTGTTTTTTCCAGTTGATCGATGGAAGTGTACATATCTTCCAGGTCTTGCGATGATTTTGCCCGGAAAAACCGACCTCCGCTGATCTGTGCCATTTCTTCCAGCAATGCTGTGTTAAACGTCATGTTGCGGGCGCCATAGTTATACGTCCCGTCGAAATTGCGAGAAACGGGCGACATCACCGTACCATCTGCACCCAAGCCGATGGTATATACCCGAACGCCGAGGGCTTTGGCAATTTCTGCCGCCTGCAAAGGGCCCATGGCACCGGCATTTTGTTCGCTGTCGGTCAGCAGGATCACCACCTTACTGGCGGTTTGGGAATCCTTGAAATGGTTGAGCGCCGTTGCCAGTCCCATGCCGATGGCCGTGCCATCTTTCAGTCGCCCCACCTGCAGGTTGTTGATAAATGCCTGTAAAATGCGGTGGTCGGCCGTGAGTGGGCATTGCGTGAATGCGCCACCCGAAAACACCACCAGCCCCAGGCGGTCGTATCGCCTTCTTGACACAAAATCAGCGGCCACCTGCTTGGCTACTGTCAGCCTGTCGGGCGAAAAATCCTTGCTCAACATACTCGCCGACACGTCCATCACCAGCATAATATCGATGGCTTCGGCTTCTATTTTTTGCTCAAACCACTTTTTCTGCGGCCGCGCCATGGCCACCATCATCAGTGCCAGCACCAGCCAGCGCAATCCCTGAATCCACTTGCGGGCATAGACCACCCAGGTGCGCACCCCTCGCATGGCCTGCTGGCGCGATACCTGCAACGCTACGTGCCGCTCGGTGGCTGCACGGCGGTATATCCATGCCAGCAGGGGCAGGAGGAGCAGGAGCAAAAGCCAGTACGGTTGGGCGAAGGACATGGAAGAGAGGTGAGAGGTGAGAAGGTGAGACTAGTTGAGAAGTTGAGGGGTTGAAGAGTTGAGGGTTAGAGGTTGGAGTAGAGGGTTGAAGTGGTTGTGGTGGGGGCAATTCCAGCGCTCGACATGACTACCTGACGGGCGCTGTGCAGGTTTTTCTCATGTTGTTGTTCTTCAGGTGCTTGTGCAGCAAATTTTGCCATATCCGATTGAAACAGAATCTCTTGCAAGGCTTTTGTGAGCGATGCCGGGAAATTTGTATTTTTCAGCAAAGGCATAATCTCGCGGGTGGTAGATTCCAGCGCGGGAATTTGAAAACGTTGTTCCAGATACGTGCGCAGAATCATACTCAGATCGGCATAAAAAGCGTCCGTACGGCCGTTTTTCCAGGGTTTTTGATGTTCCAGTGCCGCCAATTGTTTCAGTGCAATTTCATGTGGCGGCACTTGAAGCGGCGGCGGCGGTACAATAACCTGTGGCAGGGGTTGCAGTTTTTTCCGCCTGAAAAATACCAGTAAAAAAATCAGTGCCAGCCCCGCGGCTGCCCAGGGCCAGTAATCAGTCCAGTGCTCGGGTTCGCGCTGAATATCGCGGATGGTGTCGGCATCCGACACTTCAGAGCCGCCGGGTGTAGGCGTAACCGACAACTCTACGGGATTGGTGGGTAGTTTTTCCCCATTTCGCAAAATGATATTCAGCGGCGGCAATTCCAGTCGTGCACTGTCGAACAACAGCAAGGTGTATTGCCGTTGCCAGCGGCGACCATTCCTGCTCCATGCCGATTCCGAAAGGATATTTTCAGAAGTAAGTGTGGGGGCCCAGGGCGAAAAATCCACTTTGATGGGTTCTGCAGGTGCATTGTTTACCAGAATACGCATGCTAAAGGTATCGCCCGTTTCCACCACCGCTTTGTTCAGCACGGCATTGGCTACTGCCTGGGCCGACAGCGCGGCCGCCCCAACACACAATGCAATGATAAACAGGCTTTTATTTAACATGGGCCATTTCAATACTTATCCATGCGCAACGGTGCGCGAGCGGCGGTTAAAAAATTGCAACAGGGCCTGCACATACGGCTGATCGGTGCGCAGACTCAAAAAATCAGCGCCCACGCGCCGAAACAGGCTGCGCGTAGCCTCCAGATGCGTTTCGAAGGTGTGGGCATATTGTCGGCGCAAGCGAATACTGGTCGTGTCGACCCATATCTGCTGTCCCGTTTCGGCATCGGCTACACGTAGTATACCCACATCCGGCAAATCGCGTTCGAGCGCATCCCAGCAATGAATACCGATACAATCATGCTGCCGCGCCAAAATGCCCAATGCCCGTTCATATTTATCGTCCAGAAAATCGGACAATACAAAACACACGCAGCGTTTTTTCAGGGCATTGTGTACAAACTGAAGTGCGCCTGCAATATCCGTTCCGCGGCCCGTGGGTTTGGCCGTCAAAATTTCCCGGATGATGCGCAGGATGTGCTGTTTGCCTTTTTGCGGGGGAATAAACAACTCCGTATGATCGGAAAACAGCATGACGCCTACCTTGTCGTTGTTGGCAATGGCCGAAAATGCCAGCACACCGCACAACTCCGTCAGGTATTCTTCTTTAAACTGTGTATGGCTGCCAAACACGGCCGACCCGCTGATGTCGACCAGCAGCATCACTGTGTTTTCACGCTCTTCTTCGAACACCTTGATATAGGCATCGCCCGTACGCGCCGTCACATTCCAGTCGATGGCCCGCACGTCGTCGCCAGGGTGGTAGGCCCGCACATCGCTGAACGACATACCGCGACCCTTAAAGGCACTGTGATAGCCGCCCGTGAAAAGGTGGCTGCTCAGTCCGCGGGTTTTGATCTCGATCTTGCGGACTTTTTTGAGAAGTTCGGCGGAATCCATTTTGGGTTATTAGTTATTGGTTATTGGTTATTGGTTATCAGGGCAGATAAGGGTTTGTTTGCTCGTTTTCTGTAGCATTTCGGGAATCGTTTTAGTTATCAGTTATTAGTTATTGGTTATCAGGACAGGTAAGGGTTGATGCTCACCAATGAATAGCCACTCTATCAGGGATGCCAAAGAATATGATCAAACAAACCCTTACCTGCCCCGATAACCAATAACCAATAACTGATAACTATTAAGGGATGACAATCGTACCCAATATCCGCGCCACAATATCCTCCTGGGTCATATTCTCCGCCTGTGCTTCGTAGGTGAGGCCAATGCGGTGGCGCAACACATCCGGGCAAATAGCGCGCACATCGTCGGGTGTCACAAAAGCGCGACGGTCGAGAAAAGCCATGGCGCGGGCAGCACGGGCCAGCGCAAGGCTCGCACGCGGCGAAGCGCCGTAACTGATCATGGGCGCAATATTTTGCAGGCCATATTGCTGTGGCGTACGCGTAGCAAAGATGATGTCAAGGATGTATTGCTCTATTTTTTCGTCGAGGTAAATCTTCGTCACAGCCTTCCGGGCATTGAGCAGGGTTTCCATCGACACCACTTTTTTCACTTCGGGCTCATCGTCGTTCAAAAAACGGCGGATGATGCCACGCTCGTCTTCCTGCTGGGGATAGGAAATTTTAACTTTCAAGAGAAAGCGGTCGACCTGCGCTTCGGGAAGCGGGTACGTTCCTTCCTGTTCGATGGGGTTTTGAGTAGCCAGTACCAGGAAAGGTTCTTTCAGGTGAAATGTTTCAGAACCGATGGTTACCTGGCGTTCCTGCATGGCCTCCAGCAGGGCGCTTTGCACCTTGGCGGGCGCGCGGTTGATTTCGTCAGCCAGCACAAAATTGGCAAAAATGGGCCCTTTGCGTATCGAAAACTCGCCTTTGGCCGGGTTGTAAATCTGCGTACCCACCACGTCGGCAGGCAAAAGATCGGGTGTAAACTGTATCCGGCTGAAATGCGCGTCCACCGCCTGCGACAAGGTTTTGATAGCCAGTGTTTTAGCCAGACCCGGCATGCCTTCCAGCAGGATGTGGCCTTTGGTAAGCAGCCCGACCAGCAGTCGCTCCACCATGCCTTTTTGCCCCACAATAACCTGCGCTGTGGCTGCCAGCAAGGGTTCCAGAAATGCGCTTTCCGCCTGGATGTAGCGGCCCAGCGTTTCCATATCGCTTGTATTTTTCATATGTCGTTTTGTATGAAGTGCGCTAAGTAACGGAAAGGGAGAGGGGATGTGTATGTGGAAATGTAAATATGTTAAAAAAATCGTGCCTGGCATTTCTTACAAATGAAGAAGCAGCGCTTTCATTCTTCAATTTTGGACGTCTTTCGCTACCTTTGAGAAAAAATAACACGCATGCCATCCAATTTGCCTGAAATAATCTCGGGATTGAAAACCTTGCTGGAAAGAGTAGATCAACTAAAAGCCGCACTGGATTCCCTTCGGCCTTTGGATGCCGAACAGGAGGCAAGAGTAATGCAGAAATTCAGGCTGGACTGGAACTATCATTCCAATTCTATTGAAGGAAATTCATTGACTTATGGCGAAACCATTGCATTTTTAATGGAAGGCCTCACCGCAAAAGGCAAACCATTCAAAGATCACCTGGATATCAGAGGGCATAACGACGCAATTAACTACCTGATGGAAATGATAAAAAATCATCAGGAATTATCTGAAAAAGCAATACGAGAATTACACCGGGTTATTTTAGTAGAACCATACAAAACGCCTGCACAAACACAGGATGGGTTACGGGTTGAAAAAGAAATAACACTCGGGGCATACAAGAAAATGCCCAATCATGTAAAAACTCCCACTGGCGAAATACACTATTACGCCACCCCTGAGGAAACGCCCTCAAAAATGGCCGATTTAATGGCCTGGCTGCGAGAAGAACAAGTAAAAAAAGAGTTGCACCCTTTAGCCATAGCAGCCATTTTCCATTATCGTTTTGTTGACATCCACCCTTTTGATGACGGGAATGGCCGGATGTCACGCTTGCTCATGAATTTGTTGTTGATGCAGGATGGTTACCCTCCAGTTGTAATAAAACAGGAAGAACGCAATTTATACTACAATGCTCTAAGACAAGCGGATGCAGGTGACTTGGCTTCATTCGTGGAATTCATAGGAGAAAACCTGTTGCATTCCCTCGAAATTTATTTGAAAGGAGCTAAAGGAGAAAGTATTGAAGATGAAGGGGATTTGGATAAGGAGATTGCACTCTTTAAAAAAGGGTTCAAGTCAGAACCTGTTGTAAAAACGATCAAGGATATAACGGTAGTCAACAACTTAATTGAAAAAAGCATATTGCCTTTTTTTGAACAATTAAAAGAAGATTGTTTAAAGTTGAAAGACATGTTTCATTCGGTGTCCTTTATCATTGATTTTCAAGGTAGTGGTTTATCTACTGAGGGTAAATATGAACACATTACCAATAAAGACAATTTTGATCAGTACTGGGTAAACGAACTCAAAGGAAAATGGTCAGATATTCATGAAATTATTTTCAGAACTAACTGGCAAGGCTTTTTACACACCGTAGAACCTTCAGATATTCACCAAGATATTAATATCAAATTGGACAAGTATAAGTATAAATTTAATCAAGGAAAAATCGCCTCCATCCCTCATATTGAAAAATTATACCATCAGGAAATCAGCAAGGCCGAAAACTATGAACTAAGAAAATCATTCATAAACGCGATAATGGAACAAATCAACCGCCAATCTAAAGGTATATAAAAATAGGCGATGACTCCCCGTCATCGCCTTTCTCCTACTGTCGACTTCAATTCGCCGTCACTTCGATCCCAATCGACACCACATCATCCAGTTCCACTTTTTCGCCGCCTACCTGATCAGCCAGCACCAGATCGGTGGCCAGCACTTCGGCTTTGATGTATTCGTGGAATTGCTCGACGGCAGACAGAATAGCCTGGTGTTTCTCGAGCGTCACGGTGATGCGGTCGGTCACGTTGAAATCCTTTTCCTTGCGAATGTTTTGAATGCGATTCACCAGGTCGCGTGCAGTGCCTTCTGCCTGCAATGCGGGCGTCATGTGCACATCGAGCGCTACGGTGAGCGCACCTTCGGAGGCCACTTTCCAGCCTGGCAGGTCTTCGGTGGTCACCACCAGGTCTTCCGGCGTGATGGTGTACTCATTGCCCTGAACCAGTATTTTGATGTCGCCCGTTTTTTCGATGGTGTTGATGTCATCGTTGGTAAATTCTGCAATCAACGCCGCAGCATCTTTCATATCCTTACCCAGTTTGGCACCCAGGGTTTTGAAATTGGCTTTGGCCGCTTTTTTCAGCAAGCCACTCGCATCGGTGATGTATTCGATCCCTTTCACATTGATCTCGCTGAGAATCAGGTCTTTTACACCATCCACTTCGGCGATAAAGGCTTCGTCGAGTACCGGCAGCATAATTTTTTGCAAAGGCAAACGCACGCGTAGTTTTTCCTTTTTGCGGATGCTCAATGCCAGCGAACAAATGCGCTGGGCATAGTCCATACGCTTTTCCAGGTCTTGGTCTACTTTCGAAGCGTCGGGCTGCACGAGGTCGCTCAGGTGCACCGAATCGTGGCGCAAGGGTGTGTTTTTTGCTTTGGCCACGTCTTTCACCGGCGCGGTGAGGTTGCGAAACAGCCAATCGGCAAAGAACGGCGCGACCGACGACATGAGTTGGCTCACCACCGTCAGGCATTCAAACAGCGTTTGGTAGGCCGCCGTTTTGTCTTCATTGAGTTCACCTTTCCAGAAACGGCGGCGGCTCAGGCGCACATACCAGTTCGACAGGTGTTCATCGACAAATGACTCGATAGCACGGCAGCCGCGGGTCACATCGTAATCATCCATGGCTTCGCGGTAATCGGCCACCAGCGAGTATAGTTTGGAAATGATCCAACGGTCGAGTTCGCTGCGTTTGTCGTACGGCAACACCTTGAATTCGTCCATTTTAAACCCGTCGAGGTTGGCATACAGCGCAAAGAAGTTGTACGTATTGAACAGCGTACCGAACAGTTTATTCCGCACTTCCAGGATGCCTCCAGTGTCGAATTTGAGGTTGTCCCAGGGGTTGGCATTCGCCATCATGTACCAGCGGGTAGCATCGGCGCCATATTCAGCGATCGTTTCAAACGGGTCGACCACATTGCCCTTCGATTTCGACATTTTGTTGCCTTCCTTGTCGAGTACCAGGCCGTTGGACACCACGTTTTTAAACGCCACCGAGTCGAACACCATCGTAGCGATAGCATGCAGGGTATAGAACCATCCACGTGTCTGGTCGACGCCTTCCGCAATGAAGTTGGCCGGGAAGTTATTTTTGAAAACTCCCTGATTTTCAAAAGGATAGTGCCACTGCGCATAAGGCATGGAGCCGCTGTCGAACCACACGTCGATGAGGTCGAGTTCGCGGCGCATGGGTTTGCCGGAAGGGGAAACGAGGATAACTTCATCGATGTAGGGGCGGTGGAGATCGACCTCTGCCATTGAGACCTCACCCCCCGGCCCCCTCTCCGAGGGAGAGGGGGTGACTTCCCGCTTGGCATCCCCCGATAAGGATGCCAAGGGTACTCGCTCCCCCTCTCCCTCGGAGAGGGGGCCGGGGGGTGAGGTCAACACACGCGCAATTTCATTCAATACCCAATCTTTTTTACTATTCACCTCTTCATTGGTAAATCGAATTACCTCAAATCCCAAATTATTTAGATAAGCCGTTCTTGCCTCATCAAATTCACGTTGCTCAGAAGAGTTATGATAATCTCCGTCCACTTCCACCACCAGTTTGGCTGCTAGGCAAACAAAATCGGCTATGAAAGAACCTATGGCATGTTGCCGCCTGAATTTAAAACCTTCTACTTGGCGATTGCGCAGTACCTGCCACAACATATCTTCTTCTTGCGTAGGGGCATGCCGATTATCCCTGCTAAAACGTTTTAAAATATTCCAGATAGTCACATCTCCTGTAAAAACAAATTTTTCGCGCGTTGCTTCCGCATCCATGCGTTTATACGGATTCTCCTTCATCACCCCGGCATCCACGGCCCGCTCGATCTCATCGTACAACTCTTCCACCGATCCAATACAGATTTCCTCTTCACCATCTTCCGTGCGCCATACCGGCAGCGGCACGCCCCAATAGCGCGAACGGGAAAGGTTCCAGTCCTGCAGGTTGTCGAGCCACTGACCAAAACGACCGGTGCCGGTGCTGGCCGGTTTCCAGTTGATGGTTTTATTCAGTTCCGACATGCGTTCGCGGGCGGCCGATGCACGGATGAACCATGAATCGAGCGGGTAGTACAACACAGGTTTGTCGGTCCGCCAGCAGTGCGGATAGTTGTGTTTATAGCGTTCTACTTTAAACGCCTTGTTATCTTCTTTCAGGCGCAAGAAAATGAGCAGGTCGGTAGGTTTGAATTCCTTGTCGGCCGTCACTTCTTTGGAATAGTATTCGGCTTTGACGTAGCGGCCGCCAAACTCCGGCACCTCCTCCACGAATTTCCCCTGCTTGTCCACCAGTGGAAACGGCAAATCAGGGTTTTTCGGGTTTGGAATGCCGATAAACGGAATGCCCGCAGCCTTGCTGGCCCGGAAGTCGTCGGCGCCAAAATAAGGCGCTGTGTGTACCACGCCGGTACCATCTTCCGTCGTCACGAAATCGCCCGGGATCACGCGGAAGGCTTTGGCCTCCAGTTCGGGAGTAGAGGCTGCCGGTGTGGGCAGGAGTTGTTCGTAGCGCAGGCCGACCAGTTCGGAGCCTAAAAATGAATTATTTGGTGAATAATTATATGGGGTTCGTCTTATACGTTTTAAGCCTCCTGCAATTGTTACATTATAGTAGCCATTTTGCAAATCTACTTCTGTTGGAATGCCTTGACGAAGCCAATTTTCAATTTTCTGAACTACTTCACCTGATAAACCCATACTCCATTCAGGGTTAGAAAAAGTAGGTCTTCCTAAATATCTATCAAAATCCTCGACGGCATGTTTAGCCAAAACAACTGAAATTGGTTTATGGCTATATTGGCTATAAGTTCTAACTTTCACATATTCAATGTTAGGCCCAACAGTAAGGGCAACATTGCTAGGCAATGTCCACGGTGTGGTCGTCCACGCCAAGATATAAACATCTTCATCAACCCTATCAAATAGGAAAGCCGACTTATCATCATATTTAACTTTAAATTGTGCGACCACGGAAATATCCGTCACCTCCTTGTAGCAGCCTGGCATGTTCAGTTCGTGCGTGCTCAGGCCGGTACCAGCGGCGGGGCTATACGGCTGAATAGTAAAGCCTTTGTAGAGAAACGACTCTCCGGAAGCAGTCTTTTTCTCGTACAACTGTTGCAGTACCCACCAGCACGACTCGATGTAATCGTTTTCAAATGTGATGTACGGATTATCGAGGTCGACCCAGTAGCCCATGCGGCGCGTGATGTCGTCCCACAAGTCCTTGTAGCGCATCACGGTGCTGCGGCAGGCCTGGTTGTATTCTTCTACCGTTACTTTTTTACCGATGTCTTCCTTGGTGATGCCAAGTTCCTTTTCCACCTGCAATTCGATGGGCAGCCCGTGCGTATCCCAACCGCCTTTGCGCTCCACGCGGTGCCCTTTCAGGGTGTTGTAGCGGCAAAACAGGTCTTTCACCGTCCGTGCCATGACGTGGTGAATACCAGGTTTACCGTTGGCCGATGGCGGGCCTTCGTAAAATACGAATGACTGCTCAGCGGGGCGCTGTTCGACTGACTTTTCAAAAATGCGCTCGTCTTCCCAGAATTGCCTGATTTCAGCGTCGATGGAAGGGAGGTGGAGGTGTTTGAATTCGCGGTACATCTGAGTAAAGGTGAATGTTGAGGGCAAGAAGTTATTAGTTATCAGTTATTGGTTATTAGTTATCAGGGTGGTAAGGAGACCGTCTATACAATTGTATAGCCACTCGATAAGGGATGCCAAACAAATCCACAGACGGTCTCCTTGCCACCCTGATAACCAATAACTGATAACTAATAACTAACAGATTTAAGTCAAAAACCCCGGCAAGTATCGCACCTACCGGGGTTTCTGTTTTATGAACAGCATCACCACGTCAGGCGTTTTGGCCGGGACGAATAATAATAATGCTGCTAATAATGATGTGTTTGAACATGCGGCGAAGGTAAAACGGATTTTTCGGATGGAGCACAGGCGTCTGAAAATTTCTTCTTTTTTGTAATCAAACCAGATAAAATTTTCCTGCCCGTCCTCCATCCGTATCATCCAATGTGCTTAATCATCGTCTTCAGTGCGAACCGGGCCGATTTCTGGAACGGTAAAACTCTCGCCCGGCGTTGGATCGGAGAACGGGCGTTTGCCGATGATATTCTCCAGATCGCTGCGGTGCAGTACCTCTTTTTCGAGCAGGGCATGCGCCAGGGCGTCGAGTTCCTTGCGTTTTTCACGCAGCAGGTTTTTCGAACGCTCGTATTGCTCGTCGATCATACCCTTCACTTCCTGGTCGATGGCAAAAGCCGTCTGCTCGGAGAACGGACGCTGATAACTTTCGTTCAGCATGCTGTAATACGAAACATTGCCGATTTTGTCGCTCAGGCCGTAGTTGACAATCATATCGTACGACAGGCGTGTGATATGGTCGAGGTCGCTTTGTGCGCCGGTGCTGATTTTGTTGAACACCACCGATTCGGCCGCGCGGCCGCCGAGGGTCATACAAATATCGTCGAGCAGTTTTTCCTTGCGGGTGATGTATTGCTCTTTTGGCAGGTATTGCGCGTAGCCAAGCGCCGCCAAGCCACGGGGCACGATGGTTACTTTTACGAGCGGATGCGCGTGTTCGAGGAACCAGCCGCAAATCGCATGGCCTGCTTCGTGGTAGGCGATGATCTGCTTTTCTTCCGGACTGATGATCTTGTTTTTCTTTTCCAGACCGCCGATTACCTTATCGAGGGCGTAGTTAAAATCGTCGATGTCAACGGCTTTTTTGCCCCGGCGGGCGGCGATCAGCGCTGCTTCGTTGCACACATTGGCGATGTCGGCGCCTACAAAACCGGGCGTCATTTCGGCCAGTTGGCTTGAAGTCACTTCCGGCGCTGTTTTGATGGTTTTCATGTGTACCTCGAAAATCTGCGCACGGCCTTTCAAATCCGGTCGGCCGATGCCGATCTGGCGGTCGAAGCGCCCCGGGCGCATCAGCGCCTGGTCGAGAATATCCGGGCGATTGGTAGCAGCCATCAGGATAACGCCCTTGTCGGTCGGGAAGCCGTCCATTTCCACCAGCAACTGGTTGAGGGTGTTTTCACGTTCGTCGTTGCCACCTTGAATGGCGCCGCGACCGCGTGCGCGACCGATGGCGTCGATTTCGTCGATAAAGATGATACAAGGCGCTTTTTCACGGGCCTGGCGGAACAGGTCGCGGACGCGAGAGGCACCTACGCCGACAAACATTTCCACGAAATCGGAACCGGAAATGGAGAAAAACGGCGCGCCGGCTTCTCCCGCCACGGCTTTTGCCAGCAGGGTTTTACCGGTACCTGGAGGGCCTACGAGCAGCACACCTTTGGGGATTTTACCACCCAGGGTCGTGTATTTTTTCGGATTTTTCAGGAAATCCACCACTTCCATCACTTCTTCTTTGGCTTCGTCGAGGCCAGCCACGTCGGCAAAAGTGATATTCACCTTGGTGCTGTTATCGAACAGGGTAGCCTTCGATTTGCCGATATTGAAAATCTGCGAGCCCGGTCCACCGGCGCCTCCGCCCATACGGCGCAGGATAAAAAGCCAGAGGCCTACGAACAGCAGCAAGGGCAGCAGGTAGGTCAGTATAGTGGCCGTCCAGTTGGTGCGCGGGTCGTATTCGGCGGTGATCGGTTGTTTTTTCTCCTTGATCAGCGCTTCGTTCAGTTTGGCCAGTTTGGGCTCCATCACCTCGGGTTTACCGATGTTCATGATGTAGTGCGGCTGGTCGGCATTGAACTTGTTGGGCTCCGATTTGATGTCTTTGTGTTCGCCAAAGCCCAGCGAGTCTTTCTGGATATAAATGTAGGCTTCTTCGTTGTTAACAACCACGAGGCGGTCGATCTGGCCTTTGTGGGCCCAGCGGTCGAAGTCGGACCAGTCGGCCTTGCGCGAAGCGCCCATCATTTTGGACATTTGCAAACCGAGCAGGGCCAGACCTACGAGCACGTAAATCCAGGTAAAACTGAAGCGCGGCATGCCGTCGCCGCCTTCATCTCCCCTGCGTGGATTTTCGCTGTCATCCTCGCGTCTTGAACGTTTTTTTTCTTCTTGTTCCATATTTTTTTGTTCCGCGCTGCTTTTTTGGGCACAGTCGCGTTTAAGGTGTTTTTGAATGGTTCAAAGCGCCTGGTTGTGCTGCGCTAAGCAAAGTTCACACTTCCCCGTACTCGGTTACCTGTGCGTCGCTCCAGAGGTTTTCTATTTCATAAAATGCACGCGTTTCAGGGTAAAAAACGTGTACGACGGTATTGAAATAGTCCATCAGTATCCACTTGGCGTTGCTAGACCCTTCGGTATGCGTAGGCGCCGTGTGCAATTCGTCCTTTACTTTTTTGAAAATACTGTCGCTGATGGCTTTGACATGGGTATTGGAGTCGCCTTCACAAATAATGAAAAAATCGGTGGGAGCGTCGCTGATCTGGCGGAGGTCCAGTTGAACGATATTTTTGCCCTTTTTATCACGAATACCTTCAATAATGAGGTGGTTGAGTTCTTCAGAAAACGGATTTTTAATTTTTACCCGTGGAGATGCTGTCAAATTCAAGATAAGCAGAATGAGAAATTGGTGAAAAATACGGTGGTTTGCGGTTGTTATTTGATTATCTGTACTGTTGGAAGGATGGGCATAAAGGTACTGCTTTCAAGCGGCCCCGACAACCTGTTTCCTGTTCTGTTCGGCACTGATAACGAATTTCCCCGGTAATTTGTATATGCTTCACCAGCGGAAACACATGCCAAACACCCTTTTTATCGGAAAAGTTTACCTGCGTTTCGACGAACTTCCGTCAACGAACGATTATGCTGCCGGATTGCTCGCCGCAGGTCAGGATAGGTACACAAAAAGCAAGCCAGCCGAAGGTACGGTGATCCGGGCTGACAGGCAGTCAGCAGGACGCGGCCAATTTGGCAGCCGATGGGAAAGTGAAGCGGGTAAAAACCTGACTTTCAGTGTAATATTGTACCCGACCTGGCTGAATGTGGAGGCACAATTTTACCTTAGCATGGCAGTCGCGCTGGGGGTACAGGATGCGCTGAAAGAAATTTGTCAGGATCGCCCTGCCGTGTGTATCAAATGGCCCAACGACCTGTACCTCGGCAGCCGAAAAACAGGCGGTATTCTGATTCAAAATACCCTGAGCGGGAATGGCATCCAGTCGGCTATTGTTGGTATCGGGCTTAATATCAACCAGTTGCAATTTGGCCCACTGTTGCCCAATGCTGTGTCGCTGGCAGCGGCTACCGGCCGGGAGCACGAGCCGGATGAGGTGCTCGACCGCGTACTGGAATGCCTCGAACGCCGGTATTTGCAGTTGAAAGCAGGACAACTGGAACCGCTGCATACTGCATATGAAGCCTTGCTTTACCAACTGGGCGTGGCTGCCGAATATGAGGAAACGGTCACAGGCGAGGTATTCACCGGAACCATCCTGGGCGTACATCGTGCTGGTTTGCTGCGGGTGATGACGGAGCAGGGGGAACGCACTTTCGGGATTAAGGAAGTGCGGTTTTTGTAGGTGGGTTTACCGCAGGGTGATTTCCCGCAGATTTGTTTTCCGTAGAGTAGTTTCCCGCAGATGAACGCAGATTTACCCGCAGATTTACGCAGAACGTAGAGTACACAGTTACATCGCTTTGAAGAAATTAGGTGTAATCTACGTTCTGCGTAAATCTGCGGGTAAATCTGCGTTCATCTGCGGGAAACTACTCTACGGAAAACAAATCTACGGGAAATCACACCGCAAAAAATACTTTTGCACTTATATCACAACCAAAACATCATGAAACATCTCTCCATCCTAATCATCATTCTTTTCTGCACCTGCCCTGTCATGGCGCAGGATTTTTCCTATCACCAATGGAATCCGGGGGATACCGCAGCCATTTTTGGCGATAAAATCAACATGCGCGCGCAGCCCTCCACCGATGCCGGTACCGTGACACAACTCGCAGCAGCCGATCAGGTAAGTATCCTTGAAGTGAGCGACAAAACTGCTACGCTCAATGGCCTCACCTTGCCCTGGTACAAAGTGCAGGCGCTGGGCACCCGATCAACGGGATACGTTTGGGGCGGGCTGTTGTCTATTATGCCCCCTACCCTTTCCAATGGTGTACAACTGGTGGCTGGTGCCATAAAAAGCGTGCCTGGCACAGGCGACAACCCTGCCGAATATCAGTTCGAACTCCGTGCAGTGCGCAATGGCGCCGTCGTCAACAAAATATCTACCAGCATAAAAAGTGGAGGACATGCCTATTTCTCCTCTGTGGAACAGGGCGCCCGCGGACTGAAAGGCTATTCTTTGCTCCTGATCATGAACATGGGTTACGAAGCCTGCGGATACCCCTGGTATGAGTGGTATGTTTTGTGGGACGGCAGTCAGTTGTCGGCACTGCCCGTTTGCGAGTCCATCGCCGATGCCGGCGTATTTTCCCATACCGAATCCTATATGTTTCCACAGGGGCCCGATGAATACTCCCCCGGCCATTACGGCCCCGAAGACCAGGTCTATTTCGCTATCGAACACCACGAAATGGAAGAACTGGACACCGGCGGCTGGAATGAAAATAGCTGGAAACGGGTGCGCCCTATGACCCGCAGCGGGAAACAATGGATACGCCCGAAAAAGATGGATGAACCCAAGTAAAGTCCTGAGTCGACAGTCCTCAGTCCTCAGTCGGCGGGTTTCATGACATTGTTGGGCTGGTTGAGCCCTCGTGCCGTAGAGATATGGCGGCAACATACAGTGGCTCCAGGGCTGCCTGATGCTTTGCCTGGATTTTTTTTTGCAACGAGTGAACGTTGGGACATGGGCGGTGTACGCTCAGGAAAAATCAATCGTTTCCTAAAAAAATACACCATGCTACGTTCTTTTTTCAGCCTGTTGATTTTCCTGTATTTACATACCGCCGTGCACGCAACGGCCGAAGATTTTATTGCCCGCATCCGCGAGGCAGAAATGGCCGGCAACAGCGAGCAGGTAGCCAGTAGTTGCCGCGCATGGTACGCCAGCGGCCAGTTCTCTTCGGGCCTGCTCGACTGGAACTACAACGCCCTGATGTCGCTCGAACCCGACGCCCTGCTCATCACACAAAACGACAACGACACTTATCCGGTCTGGCTGCTGCAATATGCCCTTCAGGTGCGCCCCGATGTGCATGTGCTCAACCTCGACCTGTTGCAAAACCAGGCTTACCGCGCACGAATAATTCACCGCGAACGGTTCTCATTCATCCCCGAAGGCGCGTCGTTGAGCGAGTTTTTACAGGGTTGTGTTTCCGGGAAAAATGTCATGCCGACTTATTTCGGGGTCATGACCGACAAAAGTCGTTTTGAAACAGCCAAAAACAGCCTGTACCTCACAGGGCTGGCCCTGAAATACAGCGCCCGGCCATTCGACAACATCGCCGTGCTGCGCAACAATTACGAAAACCGGTTCAGGCTCGACTACCTGAAATTGCCGATTGTGTATGAAGCCGACCCGGCAGCCATTGCCCAAATCAACCTCAACTACCTGCCGGCATTTGTGCTGCTCTATCGCCACTACTCCACCGCCGGAGAAACGGAAAAATCCGTGGTCCTCCGCGACCTGATCGTACACATCGGGCAAGCGGGCAACAAAGAAGCGGAAGTGCGTGCCTTGCTCGACAAAAATGAGACAGCCGAGCAGGTTATCAGCGATATTACCCCCAAAATGCTTGAAAAAGGTATGAAAAACATCGGAGGTAACCTGTATGCCGCCGAAACAGAAACGACCAATGCCCAATATGATCGATTCTTGCAGGATTTGCTGAAAAACCGCGATTTTCAACAACTGGAACTGTGCAAAACCTCAAAAACCGACTGGCGAACCTACCTGCCCGATTCGCTGAAAAACCGCCCTGATGCCGTTATTTTTCCGCACGGACGTCCCGAACAGCCGGAAATGCCTATCCAAAACATCAGCCATGAAGCCGCGGAACGCTACTGCACCTGGATGACGGCCGTGTACAACGCTTCTTTGGAGCGAAAAAAATTCAAAAAAGTCGTTTTCCGCCTGCCCACTGAAGAAGAATGGATGCTGGCAGCCGCTGGAGGAATTAAAAGTGCGCCCTACCCCTGGGGCGGCTACTACGTGCGCAATTCCAAAGGCTGCTACCTGGTAAATATGAAAGTGGAAGAACCTTGTACTGGTTGTACCGGCAAAGGAGGCCCAGATGCAGACGGAGGATTTTTCCCGGTAGCCGCCGACTCGTATTTTCCTAACAATTACGGACTCTATAATGTGTCGGGCAATGTGGCCGAAATGCTACAAGAGGTCGGCAAAACCAAGGGCGGTAGTTGGAACGACATCCACTACTACGGCCAGATCAAAACCGTGGGCGAATGTACAGCGCCCAGCCCGGCGGTCGGTTTTCGTGTATTTATGGAAGTAATAGAAGAATGAAGTACGGCGCTGCCACCGATAATGCGCTGATGGAGGCCATTGGCCGAAACGACGAGCAGGCATTCGCCGAGCTGTACGGCCGCTATGGCCGTCGCATGTATCGTTTTTTTTACCGCATGCTGTGGCAGGATGCTGCGCGGGCAGAAGATTTCACACAGGAACTTTTTATAAAAATCATCGAAAGGCCGGAGGCGTACAACGTGTCCCGGCCTTTCGTGACGTGGCTGTACACCCTGGCCCACAACCTGTGCAAAAATGAATACCGCCGCCAGGTACGCTCCCTGGCGCGGCAAAATGGCGCACAGACCGAAGTCGCACCCGCATACCAACCCGAAAACCCCGACCAGGAATTGCTGGAACAACAACTTCGGGCTGCCCTCGACGCCCTTCCAGAGGCACAGCGGCAATGTTTTATACTCCGTTATCAGGAAGAATTGAGCGTGCAGGCCATTGCCGATATCGTGGGTTGTCCCGAAGGCACTGTCAAGTCGCGTTTGCACCATGCTATTCAAAAACTGGCTGCCGACATGCAGCATATTTGGGGGCCATCCAACACGCAGGAACTCTATAAAAACCTCGTTATCAAATATTTGTGACACATGAAACAGATCGAGTTGCTGGCTGCTGAAAAATCGTTCGATCAACTCAGCGAATCCGAAAAAGCACAGGTATTGGCCCTCATGCCTGCGGAAAACTACACGCGCCTGCATGAATTACTGCGCCGCGCCGCTGCACTCGATGCCGAAGTGGCGCCGACGCCGGAATTGGCCAGCCGGCTTCAGCGGCACATGGCCCTGAAAAGTGTTCCGGAAACCCAGGCGCCTGGCCGACATCTTGTTTCCCGATGGCGCATGCCTGTTTGGCAAACCGCCGCTGCTGTTGTACTCGCATTTGCCATAGGGAAATGGGCAGGTACACAACCCGCCTCGCTGCCTGCCGAACCAGTAGTAGTTGTAAAAACAGAAGTCCGTACAGATACCGTTTTGATCGAACATATCCGTTGGAAAGAAAAAGTGGTGTGGCGCACACCTGCACCGGCCTCGCCCGTGGTCTCTGCTGCCGAAAATTTTACCGGCCTTGCTACAACGCCGACAATACCTCCTATGCCTCAGCCGGAGCCTGATTATGCTGCGCCAGGCGCGCCGATTGGCGAACAGCCAGAACTGCTTCAGTTTTTTACGCAGCCGGGGAGGAAGTAGAAGCGGCAAAAGGCAAGGGGCAAGAGAAAAGAGGCAAGGGACAAGGGGCAAGAGGCAAGCGGCAAAAGGCAAGGGGCAAGAGAAAAGAGGCAAGGGACAAGGGGCAAGAGGCAATTTCCCGTCTGTCCCCGAATTCATTTACTTCATCTATCACTTATGTTATTTCATCGGAACTATGCAGCCTTCCTGTAACGTTCCGGTCTTTGCCCCTGTCTTGTGTGGCACGAGAACGGTATTTCCATTCAGTTTGATTCGGGAAAAAAACCGTTCGTCGTCGGAACGCTTCTGTCCATATAAAGGAACCTTGTTTTGGCAGGTTCTATGTTTTACAAACTACCAAACTCCCACACCTTTGCAACACCTCAATAACCAAATGAAAACATCTTTTTGAAAGCACACAAGACCAACAACTTTCTGATTAAGCTATGAAACATCTTCTCTTGCCTATTCTGCTATTTCTGGGCGTGATATCCTCTGCCACTGCCCAAAAAATCAGCGGCCTGATACAACAAAGCAACGGACAACCGGTAGAATTTGCCACCGTTACCATTCATACCTCCAAAGACTCTGCCCTGGTAAAAGGAACCCTCAGCGGCGATGACGGCCGTTTTGAAATGACAGGAATTGCTGCCGGACAATATTTCCTGAAAACAAACGCCATCGGTATGGGCGCTGGCGCCAGTCCGGTGTTCGACTACGACGGCGGCGATAAAATCATCGATCCGATGGTCGTAACGGAAGCCTCCAATGAACTGGCACAGGTGACTGTTACGGCACGCCGCCCGCCTATCGAAGTGAAAGCCGACAAAACGGTGCTGAATGTGGAAGGCACCGTCAACTCAACCGGACTGAATGCACTCGAATTGCTGCGCAAAGCCCCGGGTGTAACCGTCGACAACAACGAAAATGTCAATGTAAAAGGCAAAAATGCCGTTAAAATCATGATCGACGGCCGGGAAGTGCCGCTCGATGGCAAAGACCTCTCCGCCCTGCTGAAAGGCACCCAGGCAGCCGACATTTCCAATATCGAGATCATTTCCAACCCTTCAGCCAAATACGACGCTGCCGGCAATGCAGGTATCATCAACATTCGCCTGAAAAAGAACAAAGCCCTCGGAACCAACGGCAACGCCGGTGTGGAAGGCATTTACGGAAAATCACTGAAAGGCGGCGCCAACCTCAGCCTTAACCACCGCGAAAAAAACGTCAATATCTTTGGTTCGTACAACAACCACTACGGCGACTGGCACAATACACAGTCGTTTGAGCGGGAACAAAACGGGCGTTTTTACAACCAACAAAACGAGGAAATCTGGAAAAGCCGTTTCAATGCTTACCGGGCTGGTATTGACTGGTCAATCAACTCCAAACACACCGTCGGCGTATTGGTGAATGGCAACGCCAACCCTGCCGGATGGAGCAACAAGAGTTTCACGAATATCGGTTTTGCCAACAATGGCGGCCAGGTCGATACGCTGCTGCGCGCCTCCAACACCGTGGAAAGCACCCGCAACAATTTTAACGGAAATGTCAACTATCGATTTGCCGACACCACCGGCCATTCGCTGAATATCGACGTCGATTACGGCAATTTCAATATCAAAAGCGCCAGTTATCAGCCCAATTTGTATTTCACCCCGGATGGTTCGGAACTGTACCGCCAGCGCATTTACCGCAACAGCACACCTACACTCATCGACATTTTTACAGCGAAAGCCGACTACGAACAGCAACTGTTTAAAGGCACACTGGGCGTCGGTGTCAAGGTAGCCGATGTGAAAACAGACAATACATTCGACTTTTTTAATGTGATCGACGGACAACCCGTGCTGGACTTAACTGTGAGCAACCGTTTTGTTTACTCCGAGCGTACCAGTGCTGCATACCTCAATTACAACCGCAAATTTGGCAAAAACCTGAATGTACAGGCTGGTTTACGCGCCGAAAACACCGACTACGAAGGCCAGTTGCTGAGTGCCCAAAAAGACACCATTAACACCAACAACTACACGAAACTGTTCCCGAGCGCAGCCCTGACCTATACATTCAATCCGAAAATGGGCCTGAATGTGACCTACAGCCGCCGCATCGATCGCCCGAGTTACCAGGACCTGAATCCATTTGAAAACAAACTGGATGAACTGACTTTCCAGCGTGGCAACCCGATGCTGCGCCCACAGTTTACCAATAGTTTTGAGATCAGCCCTACCTACCAGGGTTATCCGGTGATGACCTTCGGCTACAGCCACACCAAAGACGTATTTACCCAGGTGCTCAAAACCGATGTCAACAATGTGCGCGCTACCTTCATTACCAATGAGAACCTGGCCGACCAACAGAACTACTCCCTGAGCATCAACGCGCCCACGCCAATAGCCAAATGGTGGGAAGGATTCGTCAGTATCACTGGTTTCCGCAGTCACTTCAAAGCAGATTTCAGTACGCCCGAAACACCTGATTTCGTGATCGATCAATCGTTCAACGCCTTCAACGCCTACAGCGAACAAACGATCAAACTGCCGAAAGGAATCAGCGTACAGATATCGGGCTGGTTCAACAGCCGCGCTTTCTGGGGCACCCTGCGCAGCACGCCACAAGGTTCGATGGACCTGGGTATCCAGAAAAAACTGTTCGACGGCAAAGGTGACCTGCGCCTGCGTTTTGGCGACATCCTGCACACGGCCGGTTGGGGTGGCGAAAACCTCTTCACCCCCAACCTGAAAATGGTAGCACGTGGCAACTGGGAAAGCCGTACCGTAACCATGAGTTTCTCGTACCGCTTCGGCAGTTCGGAAATCAAGGACGCCCGCCAGCGCAAAACGGGGCTGGACGATGAGAAAAACCGGGTAAAAAATAAATAGTCCTAAGTCGACAGTCCTGAGTCCTCAGTCTGTAGAGTTGACCGCGTTGCTGTTGGAATTTATAATAATTATGCCCAACAAATGAAGGTGTACGCTACGGACTCAGGACTCAGGACTTACGACTGAGGACTTTAAGAAAATGAAAGTTTGATTTGGTTTATCGGAGAAAGTGCCCTGCCTGTGCAATACTGGCGGGGCTTTTTTAGAGGTGAGAGGTGAGAGCGTGAGAGCGTGAGAGGTGAGAGCGTGAGAGAGTGAGAGAGTGAGAGAGTGAGAGTATGTAGAGTTGACCGCTTCGCTTATAAATATCAAATATGGGCACACATCATTGCCACGACGAAGCCCTGAAAGGGCGTATCCAATAGCACAGGGCAACGCCCTGTGTATTCGAATACGAATACGAATTCGAATACCAATACGAATACCAATTCGAATACCAATACGCATCCATATCTCGTATCCACCCACATTTAACCCTAACTTCATATACGCTTAACATCCATGCCCGGCCCGGCCACTACTTTTGCAGTATCAATTTGAAACATTGATAACCATGCAATTACACCCGCGCCGGCACACCTCGCACGTCCACCTCTTCTTTGGTCGCTCATTACAATCGCTTCGGCATTCGCTGGATTCCGGTTCAGGTTTCAGTCAGGACGGTCTCATTTCCACGGCGCGGGATTTCAACAATACTACCACCCGACAACAACGCACACGGCGGCTGTTTTCCGATTGTCTGACAGGCGCCGCCTGGCTGGCCGGAGCCGTGTTGGCGGTCGTTTATCTGCTGTGGTTTTTTAAAAATATTTTTGAACACACCGTTCGTTGAGCCAAATTATGAAAAGAGAACTGGACATCGTTGTTCTTTCCGACCTGCATTTAGGTACCTACGGGTGCCATGCCCGCGAACTGTTGAACTACCTCAAGAGCATCCAGCCGCGTACGCTGGTGCTCAACGGCGATATTATCGACATGTGGTTTTTCAAAAAAAGTTATTTTCCGAAAGAGCATTTTGAAGTGATCCGGCGACTCATGAAAATGGCCGTTTCGGGCACAAAAGTGTACTACCTCACCGGCAACCACGACGATGTGTTGCGCAAGTTTGGTGAAATGGCCTTCGGCATGATCCACCTGCGCAACAAACTTGTATTTCAGGTAGACGGCAAAACACACTGGGTGTTCCACGGCGATGTATTCGATGCCAGCATTCAACGTGCACGCTGGCTGGCCAAACTCGGCGGAGAAGGGTACGACTTGCTCATCCGCATCAACCGGGGCATTAATCGCATGCGCAGGTTGTTTGGACTAGGCCCTGTCTCGTTTGCTGCCCGAGTGAAAAAAGGTGTGAAAGGCGCCGTTCGCTACATCAGCGATTTTGAAGACACTGCCATCCAACTGGCGGCCGAAAAAGGCTACGACTATGTGGTATGCGGCCATATTCACCGCCCGCAATTGCGCGATGTAACGGCTCAAAACGGCCGTACGGTCACCTACATGAACAGCGGCGACTGGGTAGAGCACCTCACTTCCCTGGAATTTGCACACGGGAAATGGAGCATTTACCAATACGACGAATCCGAGTTCAGCATGCCGAATCCGCGCCTGCAAGTGGTGGAAAAAGAACCCAAAATATTTACCCTCCGCCAGGAAGAAGTGCTGCCGGAAGTGCAGGCAGCGGCGATGGAAGCGGTATAAAAGAGAGAGCGTGAGAGATGTGAGAGAGTGAGAGCGTGAGAGTTGTGAGAGCGTGAGAGTTCGTAGAGTACACCGCTGTACTCTTGCAATTTTAAACGTCGAGCGGTGTACTCTACGAACTCTCACGCTCTCACAACTCTCACGCTCTCACTCTCTCACATCTCTATAGGGTGGCTTTTTTGACTTCATACGAATGAGTACCATAGTTTCCCGGTTTTCCTCATTGGAGGAAAATGCGGGATTTTTTTTTTGGCGACGTCAGGGTTTAATTTTAGAAAAATGCCTGCTGCCAAGGCTCCGGCCTTTGTGGTAAAGCGTGGCGAAATAAAAACCCGCTTGCAAAGCAGAAATATCCAGCGAGTACTGCGCGCCGGAGCGTTTTTCGTGCAGCACCAAACGGCCACTGGCATCGAAAATACGTATTTCGTCTCCATTTTCTGCTTGTATAACCGAAAGGAAATTCGTTGCAGGGTTGGGGTAAATTTGCCAGTCAATCGCTTCCATTGGGGAGGTTGTGCCATTGACCATACCCACTGAAACAGACCAGACGACCGTGCAGCCATTGACCGGATTGGTAACCGTGACGGAATAAAATCCGGCTGTCAGGCCAGTCCGCTGTGCGCCGGTTTCACCATTTTCCCAGAGATAATCGTATGGGATACCCGGACCCAGCACCGAAATGACGCCATCTGATGCTCCTGGAGCGCTCACAGGTGTGATATCGATTCCAAAAATAATGGGCAAATTAAAATTGGCGTCAATCCCTTGCGAAGCGGTTGCCACACAACCATTGCTCAGGTTGGTAGCCTGCAAGGAATACAAACCAGGCTGGCAAACGGTCCAGGTGCTGTCGATCAAATCAGGGCCACTCACAAAAAATTCAATCGGCTGTCCTGGCGCATCAATGTTGGCTATCAATTGTGCGCAGGGATGGTCACAAGTGAGCACAGGGTTATCGGAAGACAGCGTCACCACCGGTGTCCCCACGTGAATATGTTGCAAAATCTTTCCTACTCCGGTGTTGTAATAGAATCCGCCGCCGGGCGCATGTTCTATCCTGACTGGCCGAACCTGATAATAAAAAGTATCCGATACAGTTCCATCAGTAGTCCAGGAGAGTGCAGTCACCAATTGATTGGTCAGGCGAACATACGGCCCGTCGAGCGAAGTAGACCGATACACATGATACCCCAAAATGCCGGTATCTGGCGAGGCCGTCCATGAAATTTCTACCGCAGTGCAGGTACTGACGGCATTTATTTCACCTACAGGCGCAATGATATGCGCTCGTACGGTCGGGTCGCCGAGCAAGGCCACGTGTGCGCCGCTGGCGCCATAAGCGCTTGTCGAAACATATTCGCTGTTGGAGGAAGCGCGTATGGTTTCGAGGGAGCAATACCCAATCGGCTCGCCCGAAGCCAGTCCCTGCATAAACCAGTGTGGACGGCCTGCCCAGGAACAAGAGAGAATCCCGCCTCTGGAAGCCAATGAAGAAGGCATCAGGGGATTGTTATCATAATCCCAATCGCCATGATAACTGCCAAAAATGTTTGAAAAAACGACATTGATAGAATCTGCTGCTACCTCAGTGCTATTGCCAACGCCGTAAGCACTGGTGTACGAACCCGGGCCGCAAGCATAGCCCATCAGGTAGGAACTAGTATCAGTATCGTTCAAAAAATCACCGGCAACGACATGGGCAGCGCCTACCAGCGGGTAGGCATTTCTATAACCGTTGGCAGCGAAAGCCTCGCCTCCGAAATAACCAAAATTGTCGTCCACCAGTGCCCGATTTTCCACCCGATATAGCCCGTTGCGCCACAGGTAGTTTTTCCGGAAATAACGATTATACAAATCGGCCGTGCTGGAAACGCCGAAAGATGTCGGATTCAGGTGGCGGAAATCGATGCGACCCACCATCAATTCGGCTGAGGACGGCATTGTGCTTTGATCAAATTTCCCGTCACCCGGAACATTGTCATTGGCATCTCTCGCAGGAGAGGTGGTGTTGACCGACACATCTGTCCACACACCATCTACATCCGCATAATAATTATCGCAAGGCCATGCGCCGTAGTGGTCGGTGTGCCCGTCCCAGGCCACATTGCCGGAATATGGAACGGGTATATTCCCGATGAGCAGTACCGCTTTGACATGGAGCGGATCGGCATTGTATTCCGATATGATGCGGCTTTTTACGCTCTGAACGGTACTGGAAGGGCCAGTTTTAATGGGTACTGTTTGCCAGCCGTCGCCGCGCATGCCGTCTTTGAATTTCTTTAATTCGATTCCCGTGGCATCAGCCGTAGTGGAGTCGATGAATATCAGGATTTTGCCCCGAAAATCGACTACGGGTGCCAGCATGGCTACCTGCACAAATCCGGTGCTTGAATAAGTAGTCGTGCGGCGAACAACATACTCATAGGTGGCGCCTTTTTCCAGATTGGTATCTGTGTAGGTAGAAAGTGTCGAATTTGTCTGATTGATGAGGGTTGTCCACTGGTTACCAGCCTGGCCTTTTTTGCGGCGTTTAATCACCGTATTGGCAGGCGAGGGATTGGGCCATTTGAGTGCAATGGAAAGTTGTACCGTATCGGCCGTGGCTTCCAGCGCGAGGGCAGCATCCTGTGAAGAGGACTGGGCATGAAGGGTGATTTCAGCAAACAGGGAACATAAAAGAAGCAGGTAAACGCGTCTGAACATAGTTTCAAGTTTTTGGATAATATTACGCTGGTAAATATACACGTCCCAAATGCATTTTATCAGGGGATGGTCGGAAGAAAAACCGTTTTTTTGGTGCAACACCTCCCAAAATCCTACACCTTTGCCCTTTCAAAAACCACACACCCGTGCAAGAGCCCACCACCACTCCCCCACCTGAACTGGACGAACAAAGCCAGCAGCGTGTGTTGCGATCCTTCCGTTTGTCGCGCATTATCCTGCCTGTTTTGTTGGGCATGGCAGCAGTCGGGTATTTGTTTTACCGGCAGTTCGATCCGGCGCAATTTCGAGCAATCGAATGGACAGGTCATGCCATTTTCTGGATAATACTTGCTTTTATTGTTCTGATAGTCAGGCATTTGTTTTACTCTCTGCGGATGCGCACCCTCACAGGTTTTTCATGGAGCAAATGCATAGAACTGATCATTTTGTGGGAGTTTAGTGCGGCGCTTACGCCCACCAGCAAGGGCGGGCCGTTTGTGATGTTGTTTGTGCTGACAAAGGAAAAACTTTCGGCAGGTCGCACAGCCGCCGCAGTATTTTATACCATGGTGTGCGATTCGGGCTTTTTTATCATCAGTTTACCTCTGCTGTTGTTGATTTACGGTCCGCCCATGCTTTATCCGGGTATGAAAACGTACAGCGATGTCGGACTGGCGAGTGGCACTTTTTTCGTGACATACGCGCTGATGTTCAGTTACTGGAGTGTTCTGGTATTTCTGCTGCTTATTCGTCCGCGCTATGCCAAAGTGGCCCTGCACTGGCTGGCCAAGCGCCCTTTTTTGAAAAAATATGCGGAACGGCTCGATCTACTCGGAGAAGAGTTTGCCCTGGCTGCCGAGGAAATGCACCGGCAAGGCTGGCGCTATCACCTCGGCGTCATCGCGGGAACAGTGGGCGCCTGGACGTCCAAATTCATCATGATTAACTGTCTGATTATCGCAGTGGTGCCCACTACCCCACTCGATGGCGGTACGCAGGCGTTTATTTATGCGCGCCTGGTGGCGATGTTTATCATCATGGCGTTCAGCCCGACGCCCGGCGGCGCAGGACTGGCGGAAATGGCACTGGTAGGATTTATTTCGGATTATGTGCCTGCCGGCATTGGACTGGTGGTAGCATTGCTGTGGCGTGGGATGGCCTATTATGGATATTTGCTGGTTGGGGCGGTGGTGGTGCCAGCGTGGGTAACTAAAATAGTCAAGAGTCCTGAGTCCTAAGTCCTGAGTCTGTAGAGTTGACCACGTTATCTAGGGCCTCTATCCATTAGAATGCCAAACTGAAGAAGGTGTACGCTACAGACTCAGGACTTAGGACTCAGGACTCTTGACTTAGGACTCTTGTCTTATGACTCTTGACTTATTTCTTCTTTGTTTTTTCGCCTTCCTCTCCGGCTTTATCGACAGCATCGTGGGCGGCGGCGGGCTGGTACAGATACCGGCATTTTTCGTGTTGTATCCACAACTGACGGTTCCCAACATTATCAGCACGAACAGGCTGGCATCGGCGGCAGGCACTACCATTGCGGCCTGGAATTACAGCCGGGTGATGAAAATGCCCTGGAAAACGATATTTTTTGCCGGCATCAGTGCTTCTATGTGTTCGTATGCAGGCGCGACGGTGCAGAGCATGGTGCCATCGTATGTACTGAAGCCCATCATTCTGGTACTGATTGTAGCGATAGCGATGTACACTTACCGAAAAAAGAACCTCGGGCAGCAGCAGTCTTTTCGTTTTTCTGAAAAACAGTTGCCCTGGGTGGCTGCCGGCATTGGGGCTGTATTGGGATTTTACAATGGCTTTGTAGGCCCTGGCACCGGCAGTTTGCTGGTATTTGCCTTTGTAAGTGTAGTTGGGTATTCGTTTTTGAACGCCTCTGGCATTTCAAAGGTAGTCAATGTGATTGCCGATGTTTCCTCGCTGGTCTTTTTTCTGATCCATAAACATGTACTTTTTCATTTGGCATTGCCAATGCTGGTTTGCAATGTCGCTGGTTCGTACTTTGGCAGCCGATTGGCGGTACTGCGCGGCAACGAGTTTATTCGAAAAGTCTTTTTGGTGGTGGTAGCCGGTATCGTCCTGCGTTTTGCGTGGGATGTTTTTCGGGCGTTTTAGGAAGGGGATTTGTGTTTTTGTGTTTTTGTGTTTACGTGTTTTTGTGTTTTGGTGTTTTGGTGTTTACGAATACACAGCGCGTTGCGCTGTACTATTGGATACGCCCTTTCAGGGCTTGCAGTGGTGGTAAGGTATTATTTGGATGCTACCCTTCTCAACTCTCAACTCTCAACACCTCAACCTCTCAACCCCTCTCCTCCACCTCCTTCACAATGCCAAGTGCAACGCCCTCCAAAACACCAAAACACCAAAACACCTCTATCCCACTTTTATCATTTTCAACGCCTCAACACTTCAATGAAGTTTTTTTACTTTCTATTGCCATTCTTTTTGCTTGCGGCCGGCCTGTCGGCACAATCCGGCATTTTCCTGCCTGAAGAAATGATCGTTACCGCCAGTTCTTTGAACCTGCGCGATGCCCCCGATAAAAATGCCAAAAAAACGGGCTCTCTTACCCAGGGCGCCGTCGTACAGGTGCTGGAAACCTACAACAACGGCGAGTACGTACAGGCCGACACGACCGACCCTGAATCGCCATACGCTCCCTGGTTGAAAGTGCGATATAAAAACACCACTGGCTGGGCATTCGGCGCTTACCTCACCGGAACCATGGGCCTGCATTATGAAAATGAAATCATGCCGGAAGGAGAAAACCTGCCTCCGCTCCAGTGGTTTGGCGTGTATGCGCGCGACTCCTTTGCCGACGAAGTGCGACGGGTGCAGGTACGCATCGTCAGCGAATTCAACGAATTTTACCAGTCGCAGGTAAAAGTGCTGAAAACCAACCAGGCCGATCCCAGCAAATTTCTGGTTTCCAGCCTGCAACCTATACCGACAGGTTATTGCGGCCCGCTGGGAAAATTCGAAATCGGTCAAATGTTTTTTTCCCCAACACTGAACCCCGGCGGGCAATTGTCCATTTACCCCGGCAACGACGTGAACGACACCATTTCGCTACCCACCTACGGCCTCGCGGCTACGGGCTGTGCCGCGCTGGAAAACACCTATGTGCGGGTAAGTGATTACCAATTGCGACTTATTGATTTTAGCGCAGAACCGGTTCGATATCAGGACCTTACGCCCTGGGTAAAACCCGAAGCACCGGATGCCAGCCCTTCGGTCGATCTGTTGTGGTTTGGCGACCTGGATCGCGACGGCAAAGCCGATGCTATCATCAACGACTGCCCCTATGAAGTAGGATGCCGCGCCTCGCTGTTTCTGTCGTCGAAGGCGCGCCCCGGTGAGTATATCCGCAAGGCTTGCGAGCATTACTGGCCGGGGGATTAAGAGGCATTTTTGGGTGTTTTTGTGTTTTGGTGTTTTGGTGTTTTTGTGTTTTGGGGGCTTCGCTCGTGGTATTTGAGAATAAGGGTTGAGGTGTTGAGGGTTGAAGAGTTGAGGGTTGAGCGCTGCAATCACCCCTTACCACCACTGCAAGCCCTGAAAGGGTGTATCCAATAGCACAGCGCAACGCACTGTGTATTCGTAAAAACGAAAACACGAAAACACAAAAACACAAAAACATATCCCCCCAAAAACCACCATTCCCAGACGCAACAAATTTCCTCTTCCATGCATTTCGACTCATTTACAGTAAAAGAAAGCCCAGATAACCGCACCACCCGACCGCATATATTGCCGATATATGCCACCTCTTCTTTTGCTTTTGAAAGCATCGACCAGGGCATCGGGATTTTCCAAAACATTGAAAGCGGCCATGTGTACAGCCGTTATGCCAATCCGACGGTGGATACAGTGGCGCAGAAAATTGCCGATCTGGAGACGCACGGACTCGATATGACGGCACATGCCGTGATGACTTCCAGCGGCATGTCGGCTATTTCTACCTTGCTGATGGGGGTGCTGAAAACAGGCGACAAAGTGCTGAGTCAGGCCAACCTGTACGGTGGAACCACCGATTTGCTAAAAAACATATTTGGGCAATTCGGGGTGGAAACCGTTTTTGTAAATCTCCGCAACCTGGAAGACGTGGACAGCGCTTTTCGCAACGACCCGTCTATCAAAATGCTGTATTGCGAAACACCCGCCAACCCCACCCTGGCATGTGTGGACATTCAGGCGCTCAGCGATGTAGCGCATAAGTACGGGGCCTGGTGTGCCATCGACAATACCTTTCCGACGCCATATTTGCAGCAGCCATTTGCTTTTGGCGTGGATTTTATCATTCATTCCACCACCAAATTTCTCAACGGGCACGGCAATTCAACGGCCGGCGTTGTCATAGGGAAAGACAAAGAGGTGATGCGCAAAAAAGTGTGGAATGCCATGAAATTAGTGGGCACCAATTGCTCGCCCTTCGAAGCGTGGCTCACTTACAATGGCCTGAAAACCTTGACCTTACGTATGGATCGCCACTGCGCCAATGCGCTTGCACTCGCGCATTTTCTGGAAAATCATCCGGCAGTAGAACGGGTCAATTACCCGGGCCTGACATCGCACCCCGATCATGTGCTGGCCCGGCGCCAGATGCGCGGATTTGGCGGCATGCTCAGTTTTGAGTTGAAAGGCGGGCTCGAAGCAGGCATTTCCTGTATGAATCGAATTCGTTTCTGTACCCTGGCGCCTACCCTTGGCGATACCGATACGCTTATTTTGCACCCGGCTTCCATGTCGCACCTGAGCATTCCAAAAGAAGTACGACTCGCAAATGGCATTACCGACGGGCTGGTACGGGTTTCTGTGGGCATTGAAAATGTGGAAGATATTGTAGAGGATCTGGAGCAAGCATTCGGATAACTTGTTATCAGTTATCGGTTATCAGTTATTGGTTATCAGGGTGGTTGGGGTACATTTGTACTCGATATTGGCTACCCGCTCAGGTGTCCAAAGGATGAAGGTTGTGAATTTCCTCCCCTTCAGTAAAGTCAAAACAGCGTACACATGTACCCCAACCACCCTGATAACCAATAACTAATAACCAATAACTGATAACTAAAGATGCGCCACACCCTCTTTCTCTTCCTCTTCGCAGCACTTTTTGCCTGCAAAACCCGCAAGGAAATGCCTGCGCCTGCCGTCGACGACCGGCTCATTAGTCTTGCCACACAAGGTTGCCGGGGCTGGTGCCCTATGTACGTACTCGACTTTCACAACAGCGGGAAAGTGGCGTATGAAGGCATCCGATTTGTAGAAAAAACGGGTAAATCGGAGTTTCAGTTGACCGCTGATGAACTGAACAGCCTGAAAGAAACGGTGAAAAAAGCCGACCTATGGCAATACCCCGAGCAAATAGAAAGCAGAATCGCAGATGCCCCTTACGCTACCCTGACCGTGTACAATGGCGATAAAACCCACCCTGTTTCCGGCAGCATCGACCGCCCCAGACCATTGCTCGAACTGGAAAACAAACTGAAAGACCTGGCAGAAGCACACGGATTGCAGGTAAAAAAAGGCGTGAATCCAAATGACCCTGCCCTGAAAATGACGGCTATGCTGATCGTCAAACTCAAACCAGACCTCAATGCGGGCAATTGGTCAAAACCCTTGCAAGATGAAAGCCTGCTCCGCCTCGTGCGCCGCGTTTCGAGCGAAAACAACTGGATGATCGGATACGACCCAACACAGCACACCGAACAGGAAATGATGGATTTGCTAAAGAGTATGGAAGGGGTGCTGGGAGTAGAGAAAAAATAGTCCTAAGTCCTAAGTCCTGAGTCCTGAGTCCTGAGTCCGTAGAGTACACCTTGTTACTTTTAGCATTTATTTATGAAGTAGCCGAAAGCAACGTGGTCAACTCTACAGACTCAGGACTCAGGACTTACGACTCAGGACTTTTCAGTCCCATATATGTTTCATTTTTTTCAAAAACGCTGGCTCACATGGGCCATTTACACCCTGGCGGCCCTGCTCATTTCTCTGCAGCGGCTAAGCCTCGGCTTTGATGCCAAGGGGTATAGCGCCTACGAGAACTACCGCATTTTCAGGAATGCGTTTTTTCATCTGCTCAACGGGCAAAACCCGTATGCTTCCTTCCCGGCCGAGCAATGGGATTTGTTTAAATACAGTCCGGCGTTCGCATTGGGTATGGCCCCTTTTGCGGCCGTACCCGACTGGCTGGGCCTGCCCCTGTGGAACCTGCTGAATGCGCTGCTGCTGCTGGGTGCCATCTGGCGACTTCCGGGCCTGAGTGATCCACAGCGTACTTTTATGGCATGGTGGATTTTGCCGGAACTGGTCGTATCCATGCAAAACAGCCAAAGCAATGGCCTGACAGCCGCATTGATCCTCTGGACATACGTGACGCTTCATCAAAACCGGGCAGGCGCAGCGGCAGGCTGGACGGCTGCCGGTGCATTTTTGAAAATTTTTGGCATCTTTTCGGGATTGCTGGCCTGGTTTTACCCCGGGAAGTGGCGTTTTGCAGGATGGCTGGCTGTGTGGACGATTCTTTTCACCCTCCTTCCTGCCCTGTTTATCGGATGGAGTCACCTTATTCAGGTATATGCCTGGTGGTGGGAATTGCTGTTCAATGACCACGCCAACTCCATAGGGCTTTCTGTACAAGGCTGGCTGCAAACCTGGTTTGGGTGGATGCCCTCCAAAACCGGCGTGACACTGGCAGGCCTTGCAGCGCTTCTGGTTTCCATTTTTTATGCCCGCCGTTTGCCACAGGGCGCTTTACTGGCCCTCGCATCTATCCTGTTGTGGGTGGTTATTTTCAACCATAAAGCAGAATCGCCCACTTTCGTCATTGCCATGTGCGGTGTCGCTATTTGGTATCTTACTTCTCAACGCCGGCATTGGGAAACGGCCCTGCTGGTCGTTACGTTCATATTTGTTTCGCTCTCCCCTACCGATGTATTTCCACGTGCCTGGCGTGAACAAATCGTACAGCCGTTTGTCTTGAAAGCCGTACCATGCATCGTGATTTGGATGCTACTGACGGTACGGATGGTTTTTTTTAGGGTTGAGGGGTTGAGGGGTTGAGGGCAACCTAATCAGGCAGGGCCAAGGGTAAGAATCTCAACTCCTCAACCTTTCAACTCCTCAACCTTTCAACTCCTCAACCCCTCAGCCCTCATCAACCACATCAACTCCCACTCATGACTACTCTCCTCGCAGGCGGCACTGGATTCATTGGCGCCCGACTTACTGAAATGCTCCGTCAGCAGGGGCACACCGTTCGATTGTTGAGCCGGCAGCCGAAGGGCCCGGATCAATTTGCCTGGGATTTGAATGCCGGGACAATGGATGAAAGGGCGCTGCAAGGTGTTGATTATCTGATTAATCTGACTGGCGCAGGCATTGCCGACAAGCGCTGGACCACTGCCCGTAAAAAGGAACTCATCGAAAGCCGGACAAAAAGTGCGCAGGTGCTGGCTGAAGCCATCCGAAAGAGTGGGCGCCGCCCCAAGGCTTTGGTATCTGCTGCCGCCATTGGTTATTATGGAAATTCCGGAGAGAAAGAAATGCTGGAGTCTGATTTACCTGTCGGCAACGGTTTTATGGTGGACTGTTGCGAACGCTGGGAACAGGCGGCCGACGAGATTGCCCAACTGAGCATTCGAACCGTAAAACTGCGCATCGGCATTGTGCTGGGTAAGGAAGGCGGCGCACTGCGTGAAATGCTCAAACCCTTTCTATTCGGCATCGGCGCCTATTTCGGGAACGGGCAAGCCTGGTATTCATGGATTCATCGCGACGACATTTGCCGTATGATGATCTGGGCATTGGAACAAGATGAGGTGGAAGGGGTGTTCAATGCGGTAGCACCGAATCCGGTCAGAAACAAAACACTCGTGCAGGCGATTGCGCGGGCACGAAAAAAACCGGCCATTCTGATGCCCGTTCCTGCTTTTGCATTGAAAATAGCACTGGGAGAAATGTCGGCAACGATCCTGAACAGCAACCGAGTTTCTTCCGAAAAAGTGGAACAGGCAGGTTTTACTTTTCTTTACCCAGGGGTGAACGAAGCCCTGGAAGCCATTTTTACCTGAACATGCAACAAGTTATTGCCGAACTCTCCCAACTTATTGCCGACGGCACGCAGCATTTTATACAAATGCCCGAATCGGAATGGGCTGCCAAACCAGACCCGGCCAAATGGTCGAAAAAGGAAGTACTCGGCCACCTGATTGACAGCGCCCTGAACAACCACCGGCGCTTCGTGGTGGGCCAATATGCACAAGGACAAAACATTGTGTACGCCCAGGATCAATGGGTGGCTTCCCAAAATTACCAGCAGGCCCACACGCCTGAGCTCATTGCCTTGTGGCAACTACTCAACCTCCAAATTGTCCGGATACTGGAAAATATGCCCTCCGACGCTTACCAGCACGTGTGCGATACGGGCAAAAACGGCCCCGATCTCCACACCCTGGAATGGCTTGCCGAGGACTATGTAGCACACATGAGGCACCACTTTTTGAAGTTATGAGTTTTTGAGTTATGAGTTATGAGTTATACTCACATTGCTATTGGTCACTCTATTAAAGAAGCCAATAGCAATGTGTGTATAACTCATAACTCATAACTCAAAAACTCATAACTCTATCAGTGCCTTCCCCACACTTCCACCATTCCCTTGCCCACTGCCAGGTTTTTAGTATCGTACCAGATAACAATTTTACGAATCACGCGGCGGTTGCCGGGCAGATCGAGAATGCGGCTTTCGCTGCCGGCACGGAAATTTTCGCGCAAGTCAAACTCCTGTACTTCGCCGTTGCCAAAATGTACTGCCAGCCGGTGCATATTGATCGGGCTGTGTTTTACTTTCAGTTTTAGTCCAGTAAACATGCCTTCGCTGGCTGTTACGTCGATTTCATCGCGGTCGAGCCCGTAATTGACTTTTTTGACGCCCAGAAGTTCCCATGGGCGCGCATCGGATGAAGGCAGGGAGGTAAAAGACATGGTGACCAAAGCAGCCAGGGCGGCTACGAGCAATTGGATTTTCATGGTAATATTCAGATTTTATGAGTGAAATACTGCTGCAAATAACAGAAGTGTTTGTTAGAATGAATTTGTGTGGCCGGGTTTAATGTGGCAAGTAAAAAGTTTGTGCCTGTGTTTGTTCGGGATTTTTTGCGACATTCGCAGGAGCAATTGTATTAATCAAGTTTTTACACGTTTTCATTTATGTCAGAACAAACTTACCGCGCCATCACGGCCTGGGCAGAGGAAGACCGGCCGCGCGAAAAAATGATCCTCAAAGGCCGCCAGGCGCTTTCAGATGCCGAATTGCTGGCCATCCTGATCGGTTCGGGTACTACGGGCCTCAGCGCCGTTGCACTGGCGCAACAAGTGCTGCAGTCGGTAGATTGCGATCTCAACGAACTGGGCAAATGCTCACTTCCCGACCTGCAAAAATTTCCCGGAATAGGCGAGGCCAAAGCCGTCACCATTGCCGCTGCCCTCGAACTTGGCCGCCGCCGGCAACTCTCCGACCTGCGCGAACGACCGCGAGTGACCCACAGCCGCGACGCATTTCAAGCCATAGCGCCTTTGCTGACTGACTTGCAGCATGAAGAATTCTGGCTGCTACTGCTCAATAAAGCCAATGAAATTTTTGCCCGCGAACGCCTGAGCAGCGGCGGCATGAGCGGCACGGTAGTCGACCTGAAAATGGTGCTCAAAGCAGCACTGCAAGCCAAAGCCGCTGCATTTATTGCCGTTCACAACCACCCCTCCGGAAACCTGCAACCCAGCCAGGCCGACATCGATCTCACGCGCCGTCTCAAACAATCGGGGCACCTCATCGACCTTCCGCTGCTGGATCACCTGATCGTTTCGGAACGTGGCTATTTCAGTTTTGCAGACGAAGGATTGATGTGAATAAAAAATCCCGATTTCCATTCCGCTACTGTACTTTTGCCTGCATGCGACTACTCTTTTTCACCTTTTTGCTTTTCTGCCTGGCTTGCGACAATCCCAAACCGGCATCATCCCGGATCGATAAAATAGCCCAGGCATTCTGTGAATGCACAGGCCCGCTTGTAGCCCTCAATCAGGAAGCCGCCAACCTGGCATCAGACACCACTGCACAAGCGAATTTTCAGGAAAAATTGAAGCAAATTCAGGAAGCATACAACAATGCCAAGGAATGCTCGGGGACGGTTGTAGCACAATACGGACAATTGAAAAAAGAAGAATTTCCACTGGTGGAAAAAGCCCTAGCCGGCAAATGCCCGGATCTGGCTACCCAGAGGGATTTGTTGAGGGAGATGCTGGGGGAATAATAGAGAGTGAGAAAGTGAGAGGGTGAGAGGGTGAGAGGGTGAGAGGGTGAGAAATGTAACGCTGTTTTAAATAAAAAAACCCGAATACATGGCCTGGATAGCATTGGAAGGCATGCGGTTTCACGCATATCATGGCGTATACGACGCAGAAAAAGCATTGGGTACGGAATACCTGGTCGACGTTTATGTCAAAGCAGGTATTGCAAAAGCAGCCGCTACCGATCAGGTAGACCAAACCGTCAACTACGAAGTGATATTCCGCATCTGCCAGATGGAAATGGAACAGCCGCGACACCTGATTGAAACGGTACTTGCCGGCATTATCGCCCGTATGAAACACCAGTTTGCCAGTTTGCAGGCCATTCGCGTACGCGTTCGCAAACTGCATCCGCCACTCGGCGGCCGCGTAGAACAGGCCTGGGTGGAAGAAGACGCGGATTTTGTAGCCTCCTGCCCGCGCTGCAAAAAAAAGCACATCTGCTACGGCGACCAAACCTGTTGGTGCAAAGAAGCCAATCTGCACCCCGCCACGAAGGAAACACTGATCCGGCAATTCGGAACAACGTGTTTGTGCGAGAGTTGCGTGAAACTCTATGCGGGGTAGTTATTGGTTATCAGTTATTGGTTATTAGGGGTGGGTAAGGGTTTGTCTGTTCATTAGTCTTAGCCTCCCTGTTCGAGCGGCCACAAGAAACGAACACATAAACCCTTACCCACCCCTAATAACCAATAACTGATCACTAATAACTTCCTATGGAAAGCATCACCAGTGTACACCCCTCCACCGGCTCGATGCCTTCTTTCTCGGCCATTTCGATCAAGTCGGGGTTTTCAGTGCCAGGGTTGAAAATGATCCTTTTCGGATGCAGGGTGTGCAGGATATAGTCGTAGTATTCCTCTTGTCTTTCCGGGCGCAGGTACAAAGTCACCGTATCCACATCACTCACCTCAGGCATGCCATGCTGAATTTCCAGGCCTTCCACCATTCCGGTGCGAACGCCAACGGGCACCACTTCATGGCCATGACGCAACAGTCGCTGCACGGCCAGGTAGGCATATCGGGAAGGGTTGTCAGTAGCACCAAGAACGAGGGTCTTTTTCATATTTTAAATGCCAGGTGAACATTACAGAATCTGCAAAACAACAGAACTTCTACTAAGTTTAGTTTTGGAAATTCCATCGTTCACAAGGAAAAATCAAATACTTTTGCGCACTTTTTGAGTGTCATTTCCGCACTTTACCCGATCCAACAACAGCACCGACATGATTCTTACCGATAAAAAAATACTCGAAGCCATCGATCGTGGCCAGATTGTGATCGAACCCTTTCGCTCCGAATGCCTCGGCACCAACTCCTACGACGTGCACCTGGGCAAATACCTGGCCGTGTACCGCGACCGGGTGCTGGACGCCAAAAAACACAATCCGGTAGAATTGTTCGAAATCGGCCCCGAAGGGTTTGTGCTGCAGCCCGGCACCCTCTACCTGGGTGTTACAGAAGAATACACTGAAACGCATCATTGCGTGCCGTTTCTGGAAGGCAAAAGCAGCATTGGCCGACTGGGTATCGACATCCACGCGACGGCCGGCAAAGGCGATGTGGGTTTTTCCAATACCTGGACACTTGAAATTTCCTGCGTACAGCCCGTACGCGTGTATGCAGGCATGCCAGTCGGGCAATTGATCTACTTCCTCATCGACGGCGATATTGAAAATTATTACAACAAAAAGAAAAACGCCAAGTACAACCAGCGGACGGATAAACCCGTGGAAAGCATGATGTGGAAAAATTTTCCGGTGGATGAATAGCCTCTTCGGATTGCCGCAAAAGATATGACGCGGCAAGCAGCGGAGGGTTGAACACGGTTGCCTATATTTGTTGCCCAAACCCGCCATTTGAGGGGTCGGCTTCGTATGAATATTTTCATCGCCTTTGCCAACGAAGATCGCGACGTGCGCGACAAACTGCTGCGGCAGATGAACCTGGTCAAAGACCGGCAGGGCTGGACCATCTGGTCGGCCGTGGAAATAAAAGCCGGTGAACGCTGGGACGCCGAAATCAAACAGCGGCTCTTCGGTTCGGATGTAGTCATTCTGCTCCTCAGCACCGATTTTTTCAATTCCAGTTATATCCTCGATACCGAACTGCCCGAAATTATTGCCCGGCACCGCAAAGGCGATTGCCAGATTATTCCCGTGTTGGCGCGCATGTGTCACTGGAAGGACACGGCGTTTGGCGACTACGCCCGAATGGGCGATTTGCAGGCATTGCCCAGCGGCGAAAAACCGATCATGTCGCGTATGCTCTGGGACAATGAAGATGAACCTTATTTTGAAACAGTGCGCGGCATCAAGGAGGCTATTGCTGACTTTCAGAAGAAAAAAAACGGCGAAATATCGAACGTCGCCACTTCCAGCAAAGTAAAAACCACGCCCGCTGCCGCTAAGAAAAAGACGGCGACAGAAAGCACTGCTCCAACAAGGGCACAAGCCACAGCAGTAAAAAAAGCCCAACCAGCGGCTCGCAAGCCAATTGTTCCCGCTGCCGCTCCCAAAAAAACGTCGCTGCCGGTTTCCCTGTTCCCCCTGCATGGTATTACGCTGGGTAAAACCACAGTGGAAGAATTGAAACGACTCGGCACACATTCCACCATGATCAATGATCGCACCAAGCAACCCTACAACCTGTATGAGGTAAATGGAGTGGATTTTTGGTACGACCGGGGCGTGGCGCACAATATGTACATGCCCAATTTCAAAAAAATACCGGACAAATGGCATGGAATGGGCTTTTCCTGGAGGCTCTCTTACCAGGAATGGCTGGCGGTTTTAAAAAAACTGGGCTACGAAACCGTCGTCACCAAGCCCCCAAAAACAGAACAATACGAGGGCAAACCCTGCCTTACAGCCGAAGTGATGGCCTATTACCAATCAGAGGGTATTCGTTATGCCATTCAATTGAATTTCAATTACAACAAAGGCAGCAGCGTCACCGATAGCCAGACGCTTTACAGCATTCGGGTGGTGATTATGTAATAAAATACTGCGTCAGATAATATGGAAGCAGCAAACCGCATTTGAAAGGCATATTGCTTTCAAAAAATCTTTTTTTCGTGAAGCCACTCCTGTTGTACTTTCTGCTGGCCTTTGTGCTGCCCACTACCGAACCAGAGCCTGCTACCGCTCCCCCTTTTGCTGCGCATACTACTGCCAGGGGAGCGCAAGAAAGCGCTTATCGCAGTTTTCAGCCTTCGGGCATCCAAAAGCAAAAGCGCCGGCTCCGACCTCGCCTTAATCCGGTAGGTGTGGGCGTAATACTCCTGGGCCTGGCTTTGCTGGTGGGGACATGGTGGGGACTGGCGGTATTGTGGCCAATATCGAGCGTTTTTTGGCGTATAATCCTGGTATGGCTGGCCGTGAGCCTGAGTGGCGGCTTCGTACTCATGGGCATGTTCGGGTTGGTGTTTGGCCGCGAAACCAGCCGCGAAGTACATACTCGAGCACAAAAACGGATAGAAAAACTGGCTAAAAAACTCGATTTCAAACCCGAAAAAACCTGGTGTTTCCCGGATGAAGGTTATCGGCTTTCCTTGTCTTTGGGAAAAGATGAAATGATGGTAGTCGATTACCAGCAAGACAAAGGCTGGATTATTCCAAAGGAAAGTATCCGCGAGATAAAAAGTGATACCGTTTCAGCAGAACAAGCCGAAGCGCGTTTTCCTGTTGAACCTGCAACCGAAACCATTCTTGTTCGCCGCCCGATACGGGTTTATGACCCTCCGCGTCGGCCACCCAATCCAGGCCCCATGCAAGTGTTGGAAATCTGGTGTGACGGCTTGCCGCTAAGAAAGTTGAACCTGGTGTTTTATCCGGATGTGTATCAGGATAGCGCGGAAGCATTGGTGGCTTGGAAGGAGCGGTAAGATTACATGATTTAAGATTACATGATTTAAGATTACATGATTTAAGATTGGATTTTTGAATTATGATTTATGATTGGGGCGTCTCATTCAATCAAAAATCATAATTCAAAAATCCAATCTTAAATCTTAAATCATGTAATCTTAAATCATGTAATCTTAAATCAAAAATCCTCACCTCCGCAGCACCACCTTCCGACTCGCCACTTCCTTGCCGCTCAGCACCTGAACGAAATACACACCTGGCGCATTTCCTTGTAAATCAATGCTTTCATTCAGGAAAGAAGCCTGAAAAGCACGTTCCACAACGGTTTGACCCAGCACATTTACGACCCGAAACACACCCTTGCGCTGTTCATTAAAAACAGCCGACAACTGGAAAAAACCGCTACCCGGATTTGGGTTAACCTGCAAGGAAGACGCCCAGACAGGCACATCGTCGGTACCCAATACACCGCATTCTTCCGGCGTAGGATATGGATCGGCACAGGTCCAGATCGTGTCGGTACTGGCCAGGTATTGTTCAAACACCGGATCCTCGCACGACCCGCCGGCAATCGTTGTCAGGCACTGACCCAGGTACTCGCCCTGGCAGGTATAAAACCGGACGAAATCGAAATCAGCGCCCACAAAGTGGTGCAGCCCGATTACCGAACCATTGTTCATTTGTGTTACTACGGAGCCGTACGCCGGCTGGTTGCATTCGGGAAACAATGCCTGATAAAAGGCCACAGTATCACGCAGCCAGTCGAGGCAGAGTGGCTCGGTGGCGCAATCAAAACTGTTGTTGCAGGCAAACTCCTGCGGCAATTCCTCTCCCCACACATCCAGCAACTGCACACCGCAGTCAAGTTTGATCCTGAATTTCCAGTTGCGCGACGATGTACAACCTGCCGGACAATCGCCCCAGGCGGCGCGGTAGGTCAACTCTACATCTTCAATCAGGGTTGGCTGGAAAGTAATATCGCTGCCGTCGCCGAAGGTGCCGTTTTGCTCTGCAAATTCTACCCCCGGAATAGCATCGAACTGTGTCGCCAGCGCAACGGGATTCAGGGCATCCGGGGTAGACAGCGTAACAAAAATCAGGTTGCCAATGGAAAAACTCGAACTATTACTCAGGTTGTAGTGCGATAGCAGCCCATCTACTTCGGCATTGCCCGTCGGAATGATCCCGTTGCCCAGGTTTTGCGCCCAGGTCGCATTGGCATCGAGCCCTACGCTGATACTGTACATATTGATGCGCGGAAATGTGTGCAGCGCCAGGCATTCCACCACGGTGTCGCGCTCGGGAATTTGTACGGCATTGTACACCGCCAGCAAGGCGCGCATCGCCTGTTTATACAATACATCGGGAATGGCAACGGAATCCTGATACGTCTGGAACATCTGCATCATGCGGACAGCCAGTTGCTTGGCGTCTTCGTGGTAGAAAGCGCGGATCGGCTCCGGCGCATCGCAATTGGGCTGTGCGCGCAAGGCTCCTATTCCCAGGAAAAGAACAAAAAAAGAAAGGAAAATCGATTTCATGTCAATTGAGTAGTTGAGTGTTCACAATAGATACCCTTGCAACTCGCAGCGCTGCCGCCGCACCGTCGGTATCGTTTCCGACCAAGAGACGGGGAGGAAGGGTGGGAACGTTGAGTCAACTCTCAAAATAGTCCTGAGTCGTAAGTCCTGAGTCCTAAGTCTGTAGAGTACACCTTGTTACTCTTGGCATTCATATTCAGAAAACCCGAGAAAAACAAGGTGTACTCTACAGACTTAGGACTTAGGACTCAGGACTCAGGACTTTCCCCAGTGTCGTATTCACAAACCCCGTCAGCGCCTCTCCTTTCAGCATGCCATGCTGTAGTTGAGCCAGGTTGAGCAGGTATTTGGCGAGGCCTTCTTTTTCGTTGGAGTCGCTGATTTTCAGCAACTTATTAACGATGATGGGGTGGTTGGAATTGACCACTACATTGTAACTATCGGGCAAATCGCCCATCATGCCCATGCCGTGCAGGGCTTGCATTTCTTTCATGCGGCGCATAAATTCGGGGCGCGTAATGAGCACCGGAGCGTCGTCGGGAGAGAGTGGCGAGAGCGAAACGGAAGCACCGGCCTGGCCTTTCGAAGCCGTTTCAAACAGGCTTTTCACGTCGTTTTGTTCGGCCTCGGAAAGAATCGATTCCCGTTTTTCCTCTTTTTGCACCAGGTTATCTACCGTATCGGAGTCGACACGTACAAACACCAGTCCGAGTTCGGAACGGTATTCCATGTGCTGTACCCAATGGTTGTCGAGCACGGTTTCGAGGCGCAGCACGTCGTATCCACGGGCAGTAGCAGCAGCAATGGGTGCGTGGTGCGCTTCCGTGTCGTTGGTATAAATGACCACCGTTTTGCCGTGTTTGTCGGTCTGGTTGTCCTTGATTTTGTCTTTATATTCCGACAGCAGGAAGAACTCCCCTTTGGTATTTTCTACCAGCGTGAAATTGTTGGCACGTTCTTCGAATTTTTTATCGGAAATAACGCCGTATTTCACAAAAACGCCCAGGTCGCGCCATTTTTGCTCGAAGGCAGGACGGTCGTTTTTAAACAGGTCGTGCAGTTTGTCGGCCACCTTGCGGGTGATGTATTCGCTGATTTTTTTGACGTTGCCGTCGGCCTGCAGGTACGAGCGCGACACATTGAGCGGAATATCCGGCGAATCGATCACGCCGTGCAGCAGCAGCAGCCACTCGGGCACGATGTCGCGCACGTCGTCGGTCACAAATACCTGGTTGGAATACAGGTGGATTTTGTTGCGCGTGACCTCCATTGCATTGCCCAGTTTGGGGAAATACAACACGCCCGTCAGGTTGAAAGGATAGTCGATATTGAGGTGAATCCAGAACATCGGCTCGGGCGACATGGGGTGCAACTCCCGATAGAACGACAAATAGTCCTCGTCCTTGAGATCAACCGGCTGTTTTTTCCAGATGGGGTGCGTTTCATTGATGATGTTGGGCACCTCCACACTTTCGTCTTGCTGGAGTTCGCCTTCACCCGTGGTAATGGTTTCGGTTTTGGTGCCAAACTGGATCGGAATGGGCAGGTATTTGCAGTATTTTTCCAGCAGCCCTTCCAGTTTGAATTTGTCGAGAAAGTCTTTGTTTTCCTCATTGACATACAGAATCACATCGGTGCCACGCTCGGCTTTATCCACCGTTTCGATGGTAAAAGAAGGGTCGCCAGCGCAGGTCCAGCGCACGGCTTCGGCGCCTTCCTGCCATGATTTGGTCACTACCTCCACTTTGTCGGCCACCATAAATGCCGAGTAAAAACCCAGGCCGAAGTGGCCGATGATGCTGTTGTCCTTGTATTTTTCCAGAAACTCGCCGGCGCTGGAGAAGGCAATCTGATTGAGGTATTTGAGCACCTCATCGGATGTCATACCGATGCCGCGGTCGCGGATAATGATGCGTTGTGCATCGCTTTCGCAAATCACTTCAATATGTGTATCGCCGATTTCACCTTTTACTTCGCCGCTGCGGGCCAGCGCCTGCAATTTTGTGGTGGCATCGACGGCATTCGACACGAGTTCGCGCAGAAAAATCTCGTGATCGGAATACAGGAATTTTTTGATGATGGGAAAAATGTTCTCGGTCTGAACGGAAATGGTACCGGTCTGCATATTGTGATGGTTTTGGTTGTAGAGAAACGGGTAAATGTGGTTCTATTGTTATGTAGGGGGACATTTTCAAAGCCTGTGCCACAGGATTCAAATCCGACAAAATGGCAGAAGCCTAACAAAAAACTGACTGCCGGGTATTTTTTCCAGTCACATGGCAGAAAATGTGCAAAACTTTTGTCTGCTGTCAGCAAAACAAACGACAAATTTGGCATAGTACTTGCGCGTTTATTTAACTTGAAGCACACTTTTGCATAAAAAGTGTTATCACGGTTGTGACGTTTTAAAACACCGCAGGTCTTAAGCCTGCTAAAATAATTAGGGTCGAATGCGACCTTAAGCCCGTGGGCGAGGGACCAGTCCATTTTTGGGGGGTAGGGCTGGTCTCCTCACCACACTTGCTTCCCAGGAAGCGAGAGGCAAAGAGCAAGAGGCAAGGGGCAAAAGGCAAAAGGCAAAAGGCAAAAAATAAAAAGCAAAAGGCAAGGGGCAATGAGCAAATGATGGCAACCTATTTTTTGCCTCTTGCTCTTTGCCCCTTGCCTTTTATTTTTTTGCCTTTTGCTCTTTGCCTCTTGCCTTTTATTTTTTTGCCTTTTGCTCTTTGCCCCTTGCCTTTTGCTTTTTATTTTTTGCCTCTCGCCCCTTTCACTCTCCCCATCCGAACAATTTCCGCATCCGGAAATAAATTTCCGTATTTTCATACATGCCGTTGAACAACTCCGCGCCGGGTCCGTAGGCATAAACGGGCACCATGGATGCCGTGTGATAATTGGTGTTGAAGTTGATCGCAATGCTGTCGGGGCTGGTGCCTTGTTCGAGGGTCATTCCGCCCGTTTCGTGGTCGGCGGTGACAATGACCAACGTTTCGCCGTCGCGGGCAGCAAATTCGAGAATGGCGCCGATCGCCTGGTCGAAATCAAGCATTTCGCTGACTTCGCGCGGACCGTTTTTGTCGTGGCAGGCCCAATCGATCTGAGAGCCTTCCAGCATCAGGAAAAAACCTTTACCGCTGCGTTGTTTTAAAAAGGCGGGCGCCAGGCCGGCAGCCACCGGCAGGTAATCGCGGCCTTTTGCGACGGAAGTTGGTTCGCCCTCCGCCGAAAACCAGACAAATGGATGCTGTGGGTCGGGGTGCATTTCGGCAAGGGGTTGCCGGGAAAAATCCGATACGACGGTTCCTTTCTGGCTCATCTCCGCCACCAGATTACGCTGGTCCGACTTGCGCTGGTTGAAATATTTCATGCCGCCACCAATGAGCAGATCGGCCTGTGTGTCAATGAAATAGGTGGCAATCTGTTCCATTTCAGCCCGGTCGTTTACATGGGCGATGAACGATGCCGGGGTAGCATGGGTAATACTGCATGCAGCGACCAGCCCTACGGCCAGTCCATTTTTTCGGGCCTGTTCAAGGATGGTTTCGCAGGGTTTTTCTTTCGCATCCACCCCGATATACGTGTTGATCGTTTTGCAGCCGCAGGAAAAAGCAGTAGCGCCCGCAGCCGAATCGGTGATGAGGTGTTTGGCTGATTGCGTGCGGCTCAATCCGGTGACTGGAAAGCGATCCAGGTTCAAGGCTTTCTGGTGGGCATACTGCCCTGCGGTAACCTGGGCAAGCCCCATACCATCGCCGATCAGCAGGATAATATTTTTAGGTTTCCGACCTGGTTCGCTCGGGTTGGGAAGTGAATTGTGCACCGTTGTGGATGGAAACAAGGCACAAAAAACGGCCAACAGGTTCAGAATCAATAACTTCATAGCGCGTCACCAGCCTTTTTCCATTGTTCAATGAATTCCGTCAGAAGCCGTACGCCATACGCCGTAGCGCTTTTGGTTTGGGCAAACTCGCTGTCTGCAAAAGCCATACCCGCAATATCGAGGTGAGCCCAGGCCGGATGCGCCGATGTAAAGTGCTCGAGGAATTTGGCTGCGGAAATGCTTTCAGCCATGGGTTTACCCGTGTAGTTGCGCAAATCCGCTACATCGCTTTTCAGGTCGCTGCCATATTCTTCCCACATGGGCATGCGCCACAGGCGTTCGCCACAGGCATCGCCACTGGCTGTGAGTGCTGCCGCCAGTTGGTCGTTGGAAGTAAACAATCCCCCGGCCTGCGTTCCGATGGCGCGAATAATGCTGCCGGTCAGCGTAGCCAGATCGATCAATACTTCAGGGGTTTCTTCTTTCAGCAGGTATGCCAGGGCGTCGGCCAGCACCAGGCGGCCTTCCGCGTCGGTGTCGGTCACTTCCACTGTTTTACCGGCGTAGGTGGTGATGACATCACCGGGTTTTACAGCCACGCCGTCTACCATATTTTCAGCAGCAGGGATGGCGCCGATGAGTCGCACCGGGAGTTTCAGTTGAGCGGCTACCATGAAAGCGCCCAGCACGGCAGCAGCGCCGCCCATGTCGCTTTTCATGTAGTGCATATTGGCGGAGGGTTTCAGGCTGATACCTCCGGTATCGAAGGTGATACCTTTGCCAACGAGGCCGATCACCGGAGTATCGGCCGATTTGTTGCCGTATTCCAGCAATATCAATACGGGCGGGTTGGGGCTGCCTTTGCCTACGGCATACAGTGCGCCGAGCCTTTCTTTTTCAATGGCATCCACGTGCAACATACGCACACCGAAGCCGTGTTCTACGGCGTGTTGCTTCACCCAATCGGCCAGCATCAGCGGCGTTTTGAAGTTGCCGGGCGCATTCATCAGGTCGAGTATTTTTTTTGCGGTAGCCGCAAAAACCTCCGAACGACGGGCCACTGGAAGCGCAGCAGGAAGGGATTCCGACGGAACCAATACCGTCAGTTCGGATGTTTCGGAACCGAAAGCAGGAATGGTTTTTTCTGTGCCCGTGCGGAAACGGCCGATGTCGTACAGTCCCATGGACAAGCCGGTGAGGGTTGCTTCGGCCAGTCGCGGCGCCTCCGAAGCGGGGAAATGGCGCAGGTCGACACCCAGTTGGGCCGGAAGTTTCGATTTGGTGCGATGGCTAAACCCGCGAAGGGCCATTTGCAGGTCGGCAAAAGTGCATTTTTTACCCAGCCCCAGCAGGTAGAGTCGTTTTTCCGGGCCGCCGTTTTTCGGATAGAGGATCAGGGTTTCTTTGGATTCAGCGCGAAAATCCTGTTGCAGGGTTGCAGCGTCCATACCGACGCGCAAGGCCAGGTCTGCGAGCAAGGAATTCAGGCGGTCGTTCTGCACCAGCGGGACAAGCAGTGCATCGGGCGTTTTTTGATCGGAGATGATTACTGTCATATTATTTATTCAAACGGGGGCTTTCGAATTGCCCGCAAAGGAACGGTTTAATGCGGGCATCGTCAAGCATTTGTATAAATATTTGGTAGACAGGCATTTAAACAGAATAATCATATCCCAAAAAGATAAAAGATTTTTAAAAGCAGCCAACCATCAGAATTCAAAAGCGTTTTCGTACTTACATTTACCGCCGAAAACTGCGCCTATCCATTCCGTTCACCACTAAATTACAGTGTATGTTGGAATTTCAACCTGTTGAACGCCGAACCGGCCTTACTCCAGAAACCTTCACCAAGGAGTACCTGACCCCCATGAAACCGGTCGTATTTACCGACCTTACCGCTTCCTGGCCTGCCCGAGAAAGATGGACCATCGAACATTTCAAGGATAAATACGGCCACTTGCGCGTACCCGTCGTTTCCAACAATTACTCCAAACCAGGCAAGGGATATATGGAACCCGATCGGGTCATCTCCTTCCGCGAATACCTGGAAATTCTGGAATCGGGGCCAAACGACCTGCGTATTTTCTTGTGGAATATTTTTAAGGTAGCGCCTGAATTGCGCCAGGATTTTCATATCCCAACCATCATGGATGGATTTGTGGACGAACTTCCGTTTATGTTTTTTGGCGGTGAAGGCTCCCGGGTGGCGCTCCACTACGACATCGATATGAGCCATGTGTTTTTGAATCAGATTCATGGCCGCAAACGCGTACTGTTGTTCGCGCCCGACCAGAGCCGCAACCTGTATCGCCATCCTTTTACTGTGGCCAGTTATGTAGACCTCAACAATCCCGACTACGAAAAATACCCGGCGCTGTCCAAGGCAAAAGGATTCGAGGTCATGCTGCAACCTGGCGAATCGCTGTTCATGCCTTCCGGTTACTGGCACTACATCGAATACACCGACGGAGGGTATTCCATCAGCCTGCGTTCGTTCGGCTCTGTGCCGGCTCGCCTGCGCGGTATCGCCAATATCGCCACACATTATGTAGTGGACAAAGGGATGAATCGCCTGATCGGGCCCAGTTGGCGCAAAATGAAGGAACGGATGGCGGAGCGCCGGGCGGAAGCAGCGATGTGATTTTTGGGGATGGGACGTTCGGCTTCGCCTCACGGGGGATTTGGGATCGGGCGGATAAAGCGGATAAAATGGATGTTTGTGTCCTGTCGGCCACCTTTTTTGATTTTATCTGACTTTTGATATCATTCTGGCGTTTGATATTCAAAAAATATCGAACATTGAAGTATTAACCAAAAAACGAATCCATCAAACAAGTGGCCGACAGGACACAAACATCCATTTTATCCGCTTTATCCGCCCAATCCCAAACCCCTCAGTGAGGCGAAGCCGAACGTCCAAACATCCATACTACTCTATGATAGCAAAAACGCCTCCCCCACCCTATTACGCCGTTATTTTCACTTCCTTCCGCACGGATGTCGAAGCCGGATATGGAAATATGGCTGACCGCATGGTAGAACTGGCAGCCGAACAACCCGGGTTTCTAGGTGTCGAATCGGCCAGAAGCGGTCTTGGTATTACCGTCTCCTACTGGGAAAGTCTGGAAGCCATACGCGACTGGAAGCGGAACAGCGAGCACCTCCTAGCCCAGCAACAAGGCCGCGAGCAGTGGTACACAGCCTATCACACCCGCATTTGCAAGGTGGAACGGGCTTATGAATGGGAATTACCTGATAAATAGTAGTTCCAATGCTCCAAACTCCGACACTTTTCCCGAACTTCGCACCCGCTGATCGGGGCGTATACCTTTTGCTCCAGGCCTTTTTCATGGTGCTTGCCATTTTCCGAAATAACCGGGTTTCTACTGCCATTTTTCTTGCACTGTATGTGGTGCTGACACGTGCCACCGCACTGTTTGGCTGGGTGCATGTGATGCCCTGGCCGGCAGCAAACGGCAGCCTGTTGTACAAATCGTGGTTTGGATGGACAGAAAATGCGCCTTTTTATTCGGCACTGGCGGCGGCTGTACTGGTGTATTTGCAGGCACTCATGGTCAATTGGCTGGTGGATGAATTTCGCCTCATGAGCGACCGAAACTGGTTTCCGGGCTTATTTTATGTGCTGGTAACCAGCATTTTACCTGAGTTTTTGTTCATTTCAGCGCCACTGGTAGCCGCCACATTCGTACCCATATCCCTGCGCAAGGTGTTCAAATCATACAAAAGCATGCAGGCAACGCCGCTGGTTTTCGATGCGGCCCTGTGGATGTCGGTAGCGGCTTTGTTCTACCCGCCAGCATTGATGCTGTTGTTGGCTGCATACAGCGGTATTATGGTGATGCGTTCATTTCAGGTACGCGAGCAACTGGTGTTTTTCACTGGCGCATTTACGCCTTTGTTTTTGGCGTGGCTATGGTATTTATGGGCCGATCAGGGCAGTGAATTTAGAGCCATACAGTTTGGCGGAATATTTCAATTGTACCGCTTTAATGTCACGATCGACCATAAAATGCTACTGAAAACAGCCCTGCTGGTGATCCTGTTTTTTGTATTTATTTTTGGGTTGGGTCAATACTTCCAGCGCAAACTGATACAGACACAAAAGGCCATTACAACCTTGTACTGGGTATTGTTTACGGGCGGTTTGCTGGTGCTGTTTCGGGCAGATTGGCACTGGGAGCACTTTCTGTTGCCTGCCGCAGCGGCCAGCATTTTCCTGGCTTTTTCCTTTCACGGAATACGCCGGAAACTCATTGCAGAAGTGCTGCACCTGGCCCTTTTGGCCGCCTTGTTTTTTATCCAGATTTTCCCCTGAATACCTTCACAAGCATCATTGTTCTAAAAAAATATATATCCAATGAAATTTGGCGTGATCGTTTTTCCCGGCTCCAATTGCGACGACGATATGGTACATGTTCTGGGAGATGTCATGGGACAAGACGTGGTAAAAATATGGCACAAAAACACCAGCCTGCCCGAAGGTTTTGGCCCTGGCGACTGTGTGGTGCTGCCTGGCGGCTTTTCTTTTGGCGACTATGTACGGGCAGGGGCCATTGCCCATCTGTCTCCGATCATGCAGGCCGTAAAAGTATTTGCCGATGAAGGCGGTTATGTGTTCGGTATCTGCAATGGCTTCCAGATTTTGTGCGAATCTGGTCTGCTGCCGGGCGTGTTGCTACGCAATGCCAACCTGCAGTTTATCTGCGACAACGTCTGGCTGCTCCCAACTACGAACGACTCTGCTATCACCTCGGATCTGGATCTGCACACAGCGCTCAAAATCCCTATCGCCCATGCCGAAGGCCGTTACTATGCCGACGAGGCCACGCTCGACGAACTGGAACGCAATGATCAGGTGTTGTTTCGCTACTGCACGCCAGATGGCCGGGTAACACCCGAATCCAACCCCAATGGCGCCGCTCGCAACATTGCAGGTATCTGCAACGCCCGCCGCAATGTATTCGGCATGATGCCCCACCCCGAACGCGCCAGCGAAGATGTGCTGGGAAATGTGGATGGGAAGGGGTTGTTTGAGTCGCTGCTAGTCTTGAGTCCTAAGTCGTAAGTCCTGAGTCCTGAGTCTGTAGAGTTGACCACGTTACTTTGGCATACCTACTGATAAAATCCCAAAGTAACGTGGTCAACTCTACAGACTCAGGACTCAGGACTTACGACTCAGGACTCATAAAACCGAATGCTCAATAAACGGCAACTGCTCCGGATAATCCGTCGTAAAGTGCAGCCCGCGGCTTTCGTGCCGATGCGTGGCCGAGCGCGTGATGAGGTAAGCGATGGTGATGAGGTTGCGCAATTCCATCAATTGAGGTGAAATGGAAGTCGTTTTGTACAAATCTTCTGTTTCGCGGTACAGCAGGAAAAGGCGATCCAACGCGCGTTGAAGGCGCACATTGGAACGTACGATGCCCACATAGTAGGACATAATATCCTTCAACTCTTTCATACTTTGCGTAATAAGTACCATTTCCTTGGGATCAGTAGTTCCTTCGGCATTCCAGTCGGGTACATTTTCCTGAAAATCCCAGTCTGTCAGTTTATCCTTCAGATCGAGAAAAATGCGGTGGGCAAACACCATCGCTTCCAGCAGTGAATTGGAAGCAAGGCGATTGGCGCCGTGCAGGCCCGTGCTACTGCATTCTCCTGCGGCATAAAGCCGGTGAATGCTGCTACGGCCAAACTCATCCACCATGATCCCGCCGCACATGTAATGGCAGGCTGGCACGACCGGGATCATTTGTTGCATGGGATCGATGCCGATACTCACGCATTTTTCATAAATGGTAGGAAAATGCGCCACAAAGTCTTCCTTGTCGAGGTGCCGGCAATCGAGGTACATACAATCGGTACCTCGTTTTTTCATTTCGGAGTCGATGGCGCGGGCTACTATGTCGCGCGGCGCGAGCGACAGGCGCGGATCGTAATGTTGCATAAACTCCTCCCCTTCAGCGGTTTTCAGGATACCACCATGCCCGCGCACGGCTTCCGACACCAGAAATGACGGGTTTTCTCCGGCAGGATTGTACAACGAGGTGGGGTGAAACTGCATGAATTCCATGTTTTCCACCCGTCCTTTAGCACGGTAGGTCATCGCTACGCCGTCGCCGGTGGCAATGACGGGGTTGGTGGTGGATCGGTACACCTGGCCGCCACCGCCGGTACACAGCACCGTTGCGCGCGCGAGAATGGTATCGATTTCTCCGTTTTGTTTGTTCAGCGCGTAGCAGCCATAACACTCGATGTCCGGCGTCACGCGGATGACCATTCGCCCCAGATGGTGCTGTGTGATAAGGTCGAGTGCAAAATAATGTTCCAGTACCTTGATATTGGGAAGTTTGGCCGCGGATTCCATCAGGGTGCGCTGCATTTCCCAACCCGTCAGGTCTTTGTAGTGCAGGATGCGGTGCTCGGAGTGCCCACCTTCGCGGGCGAGGTCGTATTCATTGCTGCCTTTTTCCTTATCAAAACGCGCGCCCCATTCAATGATTTCGCGCACACGCTCCGGGCCTTCTTCTACGACGATGCGTACAATATCCTCTTTGCAAAGACCGTCGCCCGCATCGAGCGTATCGGCTACGTGTTTTTCAAAATTGTCTTTTTCATCATCCCACACAGCCGCAACCCCGCCTTGGGCATAACGGGTATTGCTCTCTCCTTCTACGGTTTTGGTCAGCACAAGTATTTGACGATCAGGGAATTGCCGTGCCATTTTGATGGCGAAGGTGAGGCCGGCTATGCCAGAGCCGAGTACGAGCACGTCGGTTTTTATTTGAAACATGAAGTTGAATGATGAATGATGAATGATGAATGATGAATGATGAATTTTACGGCATTTGTACTTTATCAATCCACTCGATACAGATTGATGATTACCATAATGGGCGAAAATAGATAAGGTTTAATCCTGTAGGGCAAAAAATTCATCATTCATCATTCATCATTCATCATTCATCATTCATCATTCATCATTCATCATTTTATAAATCCCCCACCCTCCCGGCAATGTCTGCATTAACTCCAGATTATGACTTTGATTTAAATGATCCCAGTTGAGCATCGGATTTTGCCCTTCCCATTGCGGGCGAAGCAGGGGTTCATTGAAAATGACATAACTACCGGGTTCAAAATAATCGTATCGATACATCCACATATTTTTCCAGTCCATTTCCGGCAAATAAGAGCGCAAAGCAACATCTACATCAAATGAATATACCACTGCGCCCGGTGGCAAAATCGGTTTCAAGGCAGCAGCCATTTCCTGTTCCAAACGATTTCGGGATATCGTTGGTGCAATGATTTTTACACTGGCAATCACCTGCACCAGCAGCAGCATCGCCAGAATAGACCAGGTAAGCCGTTTGAAAAAATAAAACCCGTACGCAAACATGCGATCCCAGGCAGGAAAAAACAGCAAAAGCAACAGAGCGTATGCTGGCAACAAAAATCGCAGGTTCTGGTGCGGCAAGCCACCCAGCAGCAACAGATAACACAACAGGCTGGCTATCAATACTTTTTTGGACGGCAATACCAGATCCGTTTTTTTGGATAGCAGCAACAATCCCGGCAGCAAAAGGCAAAAACCCGGATGCGCCAGTGGGAATAGCAGGTATAAAATATTTGGCAGCACATATTGCACCGTGCCGTTTTCATTGGTAAAGGTGCGCTGAAAAAAATGCACCACCGACCATTTCCCTCCCATCGAATGATGCAAAAACTGCCATTCTATTCCACTTTTGACCCAAAAATAGGGCGCCAGCGCCAACAACCCTGTGCTCGCCATCAGCAGCATCCCTGTCCAGTTTCGTCGGCGCCACAGCATCAGCAACATGGCACCGGCCAGGGGCGCCAGCACGGCGGCCAGGCCATATCGGGTAGTAACAGCAAATGCCATGAACACAGCTGCGCCTGCTGCATCCGCATTGCGGCCCTTGTACACTACGCGCAACCCCAGCCAGAAAGCCCCCAGCGTCCAGGCCAGCCCCGGCATATCCGACATACTTGTCATGCCCGCCCGCACAAAATATGGCGCCAGCATCAGCCCCAGCGCTGTAAAAACCGCCCTGCTTTTGGCATGCGCGCCGGGACTCAGGACACACAAATTCTGGTAAAAAAACCACACCGCCAGCCCGGCCGATAACCAGGTCACGATTTGCATGGCCAGCATGGCATCCGGAACGAGCCAGTGCAACAACGCGCCCGTCAGTGGGTAGCCTCCGGCAAACTCCACATCGCCCAATTGAGCGGCAAGCGTGGGCAAACCCTGCATTCGATCATACAACACCCGACACTGCCGCAGGTATTCGTGCGCATCCTGTCCGTACAATCCGTTGAATGACAGCATCTTACACCCGACTGTCAATACGCCGACTGCCAGCAATGGTAAATATTGGGATGGGGAAATATTTTTCAGAACGGAAAGGTTGAGAATGAAGAATTTTGTTCCTGACTTTGCGGCTGAAAAATACCGCAAAAAGAAAATGCTGAACAAGGAACCAGAGCAAATAAACAACCCGCCGCGCCCCAAAGTAATGGTGAGCGGCTGCTTCGACCTGCTGCACAGCGGGCATGTGGCCTTTTTGCAGGAAGCAGCCCAGTTGGGCGATGTGTACGTGTGCATCGGCTCCGACGAAAATGTACACCATCTGAAAGGGCGATACCCGGTGAATTCACAGGACGAACGACAGTTTATGTTACAAGCGCTTTCCTGTGTGCACAGCGTCTCTGTCAACAGTGGGGTGGGCATCATCGACTTCCTGAATGAGATGGACGAGATCGCACCCGACGTCTTTTTTGTCAACGAAGATGGCCATACGCCTGCGAAAGAGGCTTTGTGCCGGGAGCGCGGAATCCGGTACGTGGTATCGCGCCGACAACCGGCGGGAGCACTCCCTGCCCGCAGCACCACTGCCTTGCGGGTGGAATGCACCATCCCTTTCCGGATCGACCTGGCCGGCGGCTGGCTCGACCAGCCCTGGGTGTCGTGCCACTTTCCCGGCCCCGTGCTGACCGTGAGCATCGAGCCCACCTACGATTTCAATTTCCGCAGTGGCATGGCCACGAGTACGCGCAAAAAAGCCATCGAATTGTGGCGAACAGCCCTGCCTGCCGGCGATCCTGAACAACTGGCGCGCCTGCTGTTTGCCTACGAAAACCCGCCGGGAACGAAAGAAGTGGCGGGCTCGCAAGACAGTATCGGCATTGTGTTTCCCGGCTTCAACCGCTCGCACTACAATGGCTCTTACTGGCCCGAACGCATCGACAGCGAACATGATGAGGCTTTGTTGCAATGGCTTGAACAACACCTGTACCTCGTCACCTTGGGCCCCCGCACCTGGGAATACGACGTGCTGGCCGATACGCACATTACAGAAGCGGGCGCCCGCGCCCTCGCCGAAGCCGCCGAAGGCTGCTGGGAAGCGGCCTTGCGCATGGACTCCGCTGCATTCGGTGCGCACTTCTGCCAATCCTTCGAAGCACAAATCGCGATGTTTCCCAATATGGTCGATGCAGATATTTTCCGCATGATCGACCAGTACCGCAACCAGGCGCTGGGCTGGAAACTGAGTGGCGCGGGCGGTGGCGGATACCTGGTGTTGTGGTCAGATGAGCCGGTGGAAAATGCTTTGCAGGTGAAGATTCGGAGGCGGGCGCTGGAGGTTTGAATCAAGATTTTTTGGGAGGTTGAATTAGGATTTTGGGGATATTATAGGATTAGAATGACTCCGAACTTGATTGCACAATTTTATGAATTCTGATAAATTGTCAACATCACGCCGGGAATCCTTCTAATCCTATAATATCCCCAAAATCCTAATTCAACCTCCCAAAAATCCTGATTCCCACACCCATCCAAAAATAATTTACCGCAAAAATCCATTCCTGGCCTTGGATTGCGAACTTTTCACGTTTTTTGCCAGAATTAAAGAACAAACCCGCATCCTATGTCCAGACCTGTAGCATTTATATGTATTGCCAGTTATTTCAAGGGCAATGATTTTTTGCGCGGCATGAAAGCCGCCGGAGCGACCGTTTACCTGGTCACCTCCAAAAAACTGGAGCACAAGCCCTGGGCAAGAGAAGCGCTCGACGACATTTTTTTCGTCGAACAAGGCCCTGAAAATGAGTGGAATATGGAAGATGTAGCGGCCGGGCTGGCCTGGCTGATGCGTTCCAGAAAAATCGACCGCATTGTGGCCCTCGACGATTTCGACGTAGAAAAAGGCGCTTACCTGCGCGAGCATTTCCGCAGCCCGGGCATGGGCCAAACTACTGCCCGCCACTTCCGCGACAAACTCGCCATGCGCATCACGGCCGCCGATGCAGGCATTCCGGTGCCGGCATTTTCGCCGCTGTTCAATGACGATGATATTCACCAGTTTACCCAGAAAGTAGAAGCGCCCTGGATCGTCAAACCACGCGGCCAGGCCTCTGCTACCGGCATGAAAAAAGTGTATTCGGCAGAAGAACTCTGGGCGCACCTCGAAAAACTGGGCGGGGAACGCCATAACTACCTCGTAGAGCAGTTCAAACCTGGCGACGTTTACCATGTCGATTCTCTGTCGGAAGGTGGTAAAATCATCTTCTCCCGCGTGTCGCAATACCTGTCTACGCCCTTTGAAGTGGCCCACGGCGGCGGCATTTTCCGCAGCGCCACGGTGCCCTTCGGCTCCGACGACGAGAAAAAACTGCTCAAACTGAACGCCAATGTAATGGATGCTTTCGGCATGCAGTACAGTGCCAGCCACTCCGAATTCATCAAAAACAGGGAAACCGGGGAGTTCTATTTCCTCGAAACGGCCTCGCGTGTCGGCGGCGCACACCTCGCCGAAATGGTGGAAGCGTCTTCCGGCATCAACCTCTGGTACGAATGGGCCCGCCTTGAAGTGGCCGTTGCCAGCGGCGAAAAATACAAACTCCCCAAAGTGCGCAACGACTATTCGGGTATTATCGTGTCGCTCACACGCCAGGAAAATCCGGATACCAGCCAGTTCATCGACCCGGAAATTGTGTGGCGCATGTACGATATGACCAACCACATCGGCCTGATTGTACAATCGCCCAAACGCGAACGTGTACTCGAACTGCTCGACGACTATGCGCATCGGGTACAACGGGATTACCACGCGAGCGCGCCGGCGCCGGACAAACCAGGACATTAATAGAGAGTGAGAGAGTGAGAGGGTGAGAGAGTGAGAGGGTGAGAGGTGAGAGACCGTAGCATACGCCGCTTCGCAGGAGCATTATCCAATACAAGTGAAATACGCCAAGAATCACCAGAAGCCCTGAAAGGGCGTATTCAATAGCCCAGGGCAACGCCCTGGAATGATATAAATATTCAATCCCCCAATCAACACACCAACAACCACATCAAGTTATGAAAAAACGTTCTTTCCCCTTTCTTTTCTTTTGCCTTGCGCTTCTCCATATATCTGCACAAAACCCTGCTATTCAACGCATTGACCCGACCAACTGGTGGGTGGGCATGAAAAACCCGGAACTGCAATTGCTGGTGTACGGCAAAGACCTGAAAGGTTCGGCTGTACAAATTTCCTATCCCGGCGTTGTCATTCGGCAGGTGTATGAAGTGGAAAATCCGAACTACCTGTTTGTCGATCTCTATATCGCGCCGGAAACACAAGCCGGTACGTTCAACCTCGAACTCAGCAAAACTGTGCAGGTGAAACGCGGCAAAAAAATGGTGACGGAAACGGTCAAAACATCCCGCGCCTACGAACTCAAAGTGCGCGACAAGCACCCGCAGAACGTCACCTCCAAAGACCTGATTTACCTGGCGTTGCCTGATCGGTTTTCCAACGGCGACCCGTCCAATGACAAATTTGCCGACATGGCAGATACGGCTTCCGACCGCAACAACCCTTTTCTGCGGCATGGCGGCGACCTGAAAGGCATCCAGAACCACCTCGATTACCTCAGCGACCTGGGCATCACGGCTCTCTGGCTCAATCCTGTGATCGAAAACAACCAGCCCCAGACCGATGAAGGCGGCGCCATGCGCTCGGCCTACCACGGATATGGATTTACCGACCATTACAATGTCGACCGACGGCTTGGCGGCAATGCTGCTTATCAAAGTCTCATCGACGCCGCACATGCCCGGGGCATTAAAATCATCCAGGACGCTGTGTACAACCACGTGGGCATCAACCACTGGTTTTTGCGCGACCAGCCCATGAAAAACTGGCTCAACCAGTGGGACACCTACACCAACACATCGTATCGCGACGATGCGGTATTCGACCTGCTGCACGGTAGTACCGCCGATTTCAACGTGCAGCAAAACGGCTGGTTTGTGCCGTTCCTGCCCGACCTCAACCAGCATAATCCTTTCGTTGCCAATTACCTGATACAACATGCGCTCTGGACGGTGGAGTTTTTCGGCATCGACGGGTGGCGGGTGGATACCTACCAGTACAACGACCTCGATTTTATGAATCGCTGCAATGCCGCCCTGCTCGACGAATATCCGGGCATGTTTATTACGGCGGAAAATGCGGTAAAAACGGTGGTCAGCCAGGCGTTTTTTGTGCGCAACAACCTGAATATACCGTTTAAAAGCAACTGCACCTCGCCCAATGACTTTGTTTTTTACTACGCCATCAACGACGCACTCAATGAAAAACTGGACTGGGATAAAGGTTTCAACCGCCTGTGTATCATGTTTGGTCAGGATATGATTTATGAAAATCCCAACCTGAACATGACCTTTCTGGACAACCACGACCAGAATCGTTTCTTTTCCGTTGTCGGCGAAGACATGAACAAATACAAACAGGGCATCGCCATACTGCTCACCCAGCGCGGGGTGCCACAATTGTACTACGGTACGGAAGTTTTGATGAAAAACTTCAAAAACCCCTCAGATGCCGAGGTGCGGCGCGATTTTCCGGGGGGCTGGCCTGGCGACAAGGAAAATAAATTCACTGCTGCCGGCCGCACGGCAAAAGAAAATGAAGCCTTTAATTTTGTAAAAAAACTGGCTCAATACCGCAAAAAAAGCCCTGCCCTGCAAAGCGGCCAACTCACGCAGTTCCTGCCGCAGGATGGTATGTACGTCTATTTCCGGCATACCGATACGCAGTCGGTCATGGTGATTTTAAACCAGAGCGACGAAGCGAAAACGCTGGATACCAAACGCTTCTCGGAGCGACTGTACGGTTTTACTAAAGGAAAAAATGTGCTGGATGATACGACGCTGAATGACTTGAAGAAAATAGCAGTGCCGGCCATGTCGGTGCAGGTGATTGAGTTGATGTGAGTCCTTAGTGGTGGCATTGGGGTAAAATAAAAACGTGTTGTTTTCTCGCCTTGCGAGAAAACAACACGTTTTTATTTTACCCCAATGCCACCACTACGTTACACTAATAATTGTATTGATCCGGTGAATCGCCCACCGACTGAATTAGTTTATAATTGCCGTGAATTTTATCATCAGAAACGGAAAAATCCATGATTTCGACGGAAAACTCCCAACTATCGCCAAAGTCAAAAACATACAAAAGCGATTGTCCGGCATACAAATCCACCTCGCCCAACAGAATCAAATCGGCAGGATAGTCGCCATCCATGTAGCCCCCCCTCGGGTCGCCAATGACATTGCCTGGTTTGTGATGGGCTCTACCGTTCAGGTAAAAGGCGTATAAGTGATCATTATCAAAATCGAAGATATCCTGTATAGCAAGGTGCAATTGCACAAAAGACATACTGGAATGCATTTCGATGACCCGATAACACTTAGCACTCAAAGCGATTTTTAATTTAAAAACACCCATAACCGCCGGTTTCCCTATCGGGAACAGGCGTTTTTTTACTTTCCAGTCCGGGAAAACCGTTTTGAATTTTTCAAAAAAATCAGAAAGTTCCGGTATTTCTCCCTCCGGTTTACCGTACAGTTTTTCCCAAAGTTGCGAGGTCATATTAGGATTCAAGTCACGCCATTGTATCATCATATTTTCTGTGCCAAGCACTGATAATATTTTTTTACCTGTTTCTGAAATGGTTAAAGAACTCAGGTGGATGTAGGTATCAGGTCCTTTTTCCGGAGTTACTGTATATTCCAACACGCCGAACGCAGCCAGCACAACCATCAGGTGTTTTGGCCTTCTGTAATTGCCGATAGATCCCAGGTTCGTGTATGTTTTGCCTGCTTCCAACTGACTAATTCCTTCCAGTAAATTGTCCATAAAGTAATATCCTCTGTCATCAAAGGCAGATTCGACATCAAAATAACACCAGTACGCCTGAAGCAGGAACCCGTAGCGCTCATCGTCAGTCATTTGGTCATACAAGGCAATTCTGGAAGATTCCGCGGTTAGAAAGTACGCTCCTTTGACATTGCGTTTTTTTCGCCATAAGTCGGCCGCCAATCCGATGTAGAAAAAGGTCGTCAACAAAACAAAGTCCTTGTGGGTAGGCTTGTTTTTGGTATCAAGGAGGGGTTGTTGCATCCGCTCGTTGAGGGCCAGCAACTCTACCGCTCGTAAGTTGGCAGTGGTTTTGGTCAGTTCTATTTTTTCGGTATCACAGATGTAATCGACGAAGCGGTTAAAATCGGTGACAATAGGGTGATTGGTGAAGTACATGGCAGGTAGTAGTTTACCGATTGACAAACCAGACGGATGCTTAGTGGTGGCATGGGGATAAAACTGGAAGAGGTTTTTTTCGCTACGCGAAAAAAACCTCTTCCAGTTTTATCCCCATGCCACCACTAAGTTACAAAAACACCATCCAGTCAAAAAAGCAAATCGCCGGATAATTCTCCAGCATTCCTGCTTTTCTGTAAGTAAACATACGCACGACCCTGCCCTGATGTATAAATATCCTGGAGTGAATATCGATTTCCTGAATACCGTCCGGATTAGGAGGGAGCGTCGTAGACGTGTGCAAATCCATAGCAGGTTTGCCCTGAAATTTGATTGGGCGTGAGGAAATCAATTTTTCTTCTTCACTAACTTTAAGTAAAGCACTGCTGGATTTCAGGAACATCGAGATGTAGGCTGAGTCGGTAAGGGTACCAAGTGGTTGTTTACCTTCATAAAATTCCAGCCCGTATACCAGTACTTGCTCCTGCTCGAACGGCGCCAAGAGGTATTTCGTCACTTGGGTTTCCGAATTAAGTTTTCCCCGGATAATCAGGGGTGCTGCCGGAAAATAGGCGACCATTTGTTGTTCTTCTAAATAACAAGGAAATAATTCGCAACTATCGCTATCCGCACGACTTTCCCTAAGCAGTCTTACAGGCATAGGATGGGTAAAGGAAATGCTCTGAAAAAACGGACGATTTTTCCATACCTTTTCTTCCATACCGGGAATGCTGGGGTCATATATCTGCAATTCAATAAAGTACGGCCCCATGGCGAATGTAATCATCGATAAGACAAGTGGGTTTTCATCGCCAATGAGAACTTTAAACCGACGCGCGGGCAGCCCATGGAATTGCGTCGCTTCATCCAGAATGATCTTGAGTGTTTTATCGAATTGCACCATATTCCGAAGCGCCTTCAGACCTTTCGTATGCACACCGATTGTATCGGAAGTATTCTCATTGTAGTATACACCCACTCTTAAGGCAAAGGCAATGGTGTCCAGATAATAATCATTGGCGCCCTCGTAAGAGTGACACGTTGAAAAGTATCCAAGATACCCTTTATCCATTCCTTTACTGAATCTGGGCTGTGAGGGGAATTGCACTTCCATGCCGATCTCCGGAATAAGAAAGGTATTATCCCCGGCGGATGTGTTTTGTGCTACCAGGGAAACTTTAATAAATAATAATGTACAGATGAATACGATGATTTTACCAGAGTACATAGTTAAATGTGTTTAATTTTATTCCATAAAAAATGGTAACGCCCGGTTCAAATTCCCCCAAGCGTTACCACCCTGATAACCAATAACTAATAACTGATAACCTCGCTACCTGGCGTATGCCACCGCCCGTTTTTCCCGGATTACCGTCACCTTGATCTGGCCGGGGTACTGCATTTCGTCCTGGATTTTTTGTGAAATCAGGAACGACAGGTCGTCGGCGTACTGGTCGGTCACCTTGTCGGCTTCCACGATCACGCGCAGTTCGCGGCCTGCCTGCATGGCAAAGGCCTTGGACACGCCTTCGTGGCTCATGGCAATTTCTTCCAGTTCGCCGATGCGTTTGAGGTAGTTTTCCAGAATTTCGCGACGAGCGCCGGGGCGTGCGCCGGAAATAGCGTCGCAAGCCTGTACGATCGGCGAAATGATGTTGTTCATCTCGATCTCGTCGTGGTGTGCGCCCACGGCATTGATGATGACCGGGTGCTCGCCGTATTGTTCGCACATTTTCATACCGACGAGGGCGTGCGAGAGTTCTGTTTCTTCTTCGGCCACTTTACCGATGTCGTGCAGCAGACCGGCGCGTTTGGCCATCTTGATCTGCTTCGGATTGAGGCCCAGTTCGGCGGCCATGATGGAGCACAGTTCGGCCGTTTCGATGGAGTGCTTCAGCATGTTCTGGCCATACGACGAGCGGAAGCGCATACGGCCCACCATGCGCACGAGGGCGGCATTGAGGCCGTGGATACCCAGTTCGATGACGGTGCGTTCGCCGATTTCGATGATTTGCTCTTCGAGCTGTTTGCGCACTTTGGCCACCACTTCCTCGATGCGGGCCGGGTGAATACGGCCGTCGGCCACCAGGCGCTGGAGCGACAGGCGCGCCACCTCGCGGCGGATGGGGTCGAAGGAAGAGATAACGATGGCTTCGGGCGTGTCGTCGACGATCACTTCTACGCCGGTAGCGGCTTCGAGGGCGCGGATATTGCGGCCTTCACGGCCGATGATCTGGCCTTTCATATCGTCGTTTTCGAGGTTGAAAACCGACACGGTATTTTCAATGGTAAACTCGGCAGCCATGCGCTGGATCGTCTGGATGACGATTTTCTTGGCTTCCTTGCTGGCGTTGAGTTTGGCCTGGTTGACGGAGTCGCGGATGATGACCGTGGCTTCCGTTTCGCATTTGGCACGTACGGCTTCGAGCAACTGGTCTTTGGCCTCCTGCTGGTTCAGTTTGGCGATGTTTTCCAGTGCCTTGATGCGCTCTTCATTGGCGGCATCGAGTTCTTCTTTTTTCTTCTGGACGATTTTGAGTTGTTTATCCAGGTTTTCGCGCATGGCTTCCAGATCGAGTTCGCGCGTATCGAGTTCGCCTTTGCGGGTTTCGAGTTCGGTAAAGCGGGCGTTGATGGCGTCGGTTTCTACCTTGAGGTCTTTCTGCTGGGCAGCGATTTCAATTTCCAGTTCCTTGAGTTCCAGTTGACGGCGGGCTTTTTCCGTTTCCACTTCCTGGCGCATGGCGGCGTATCGCTCTTTGGCTTCCTGTATTTTCTGCTGCTTGATGCGTTCGTTTTCGGCCTCTGCTTTGGATACTACTTTTTCGGCTTTTACTGCGGCCTCGTCTTCGAGGCGTTTTGCGGTCAGGCGGGCTTCCTGAATGATAAGATCGGCCTGTCTGTTTTGTTCTTCAATCGATTTCTGGTTTCCTTTTTTTATGGTGGAGGATGCTATCAGCCAGGCTACTACGCCTCCTATCGCAAGTCCTATTAATATCGATATGATTTCCATTTTTTGAGCATTTTGTGTGTGAGTTATGAATAGAAAGCGCTTTTCGATTACGGCAAACCTGTAAGGTTTTAAAAACCGTACAGGTTTTGAGAAAAAGCGCCGGCTTATTTTCTGATAACGGCCCCCAGTTTGCTTTCGAAAGCCTGCTGGAGTTGTTGCGTCAGTGCGTCGATTTCCTTGTCCTGAAGTGTTTTTTCAGCGTCTTCAAAAACGAAACTTACGGCATAGGATTTTTTGCCTTCGCCAAGTTTGGTGGTGTCTTCGAACACGTCGAACAGGTTCACTTCCTTGAGTATTTTTTTGGCCGTTTTGTTGGCCAGGGCTACAATGTCGCTGAAAGGTACGTTCTGGTTCAGCACCAGCGCCAGGTCGCGGCGCACCGTCGGGAAGCGGCTGATTTCGCTGAACTGAATCTTGTTGTTGCCCACTGCTTTGAGGATATTGTCAAAATGGAAATCGGCAAAAAACACCGGGTTTTTGATGTCCATTTTTTTCAAAATAGCAGGCTGTACGGCGCCGAAACGAACGAGTTCCTGCGGTCCGCGGTGGTATTGCAAGGCGTACTGGTAAGGCGTTTCCTGGAGTACAGTTTCCTGAAAACCGCTCACACCCAATCGGGCGAGCAGGTTGCGCACATAGGATTTCAGGGTATAAAAATCGACCGTTTTTTTGGCTGCCGGATGCCAACTCTCTGCGTCGTGTACGCCGGTCATACAAACGGAAAGGCGGGCTACTTCGGAAAGTTTTTCACCGGAACGGCTGTATGTTTTGCCAAATTCGAACAGCCGCAGGTCGGGATTCTGGCGGTTCTGGTTGCGTTGTACGGCTTCCAGCGCGCTGAACAACATGGTGGGGCGCATACAATCCAGGCCCTGGTTGGCAGAGTTATGGATGTAGACAAGTTGTTCATTGTCAACAGGTAGCACGGCTTCCGGGCCTACGTGGTAGGCAGAATTGGTGAGCGCGAGGCTCATGCCTTCATTAAAACCGTTGGAAGCCAGAAAATCGGCGGCCTGGTTGCGCACGGTATCCGGGTTCGGGCGTGCCTGAATTTCCATGCTGCTGCGAATCTGTGTCGGGATGGGCACCGAATCGAGTCCGTGTACGCGCAGGATTTCTTCCACCACATCGGCTTCTCGGGTCACGTCGGGTTTGTTGGTCGGAATGATGGCCGTGAATCCTTGCGGTGTCTCGTTTTCGATACCGATTTCGAGCGCATTCAGGATATTTTTGATTTTTTCTGCGGGCAGCCTTTCGCCGATGAGGCGGTGGATGCGCTCGTATTCTACTTCCACATGCGCAGGCTGAATAGGCGTCGGGTAAATGTCGGTAACGCCGGAATCAATTTTCCCGCCGGCCAGTTCGACGACGAGTTGGGCAGCGCGTGCCAGGGCGCGCAGCGAGCCATTGGGGTCTACGCCTTTTTCAAAGGTCCAGGCCGCATCGGTGCGCAGGTTGTGGCGCAGCATGGAGCGGCGGATGGTTTTGGGGTGGAAATAGGCACTTTCCAGAAAGATCGCCGTAGTGCCATCCGACACGCCGCTATCGGCGCCACCGAATACACCACCGATGCACATCGGCGTCGATTCGCCGTCGCAAATCATCAGGTCTTCGGCCAGGAGTTTGCGTTCCACGCCGTCGAGCGATTTGAAAATGGTGCCTTCCGGAAGGGTTTTCACGATAATTTTTCCACCTTTTACCTTGTCGAGGTCATAGGCGTGCAGGGGTTGGCCGAGTTCGGAGCGCACGTAGTTGGTGATGTCCACCACATTGTTGATCGGGCGCTGGCCGATGGCTTTGAGCCTGTTTTGCAGCCATTCGGGGCTTTCACCGATGGTAATATTGCGGATAACGACGCCAGTAAAACGTGGGCAAGCCGTTGCATTTTCGAGTGAAACGGGATAGGGCGTTCCGGTAGCGGGCAGGGAATTCGGCTCTGTCGTTTTGAGCGTAGCAGCCGGATTTTCGTGGTGGCGAAGCCAGGCCAGCAGGTCGCGCGCTACACCGAGGTGATTGGTAGCGTCGGCCCGGTTGGGTGTAAGTCCGATTTCGATGACCGTATCGCTTTCCTGTTTGAACCATTGTGCAGCGCTGATACCCAGTTTGGTGTCGGCGGGCAGCACCATGATGCCCGAATGGTCGTGACCGACGCCGAGTTCGTCCTGCGCACAAATCATGCCTTGCGAGGGTACGCCGCGTACCTTTCGTTCGCCGATGGTAAATAACTGTCCGTCTTTGCTGAGCACATTGGCGCCGGGAAGGGCTACCAATACTTTCTGGCCTGCGGCCACATTGGGCGCGCCGCACACGATGGAGCGCACCACGCCGTCACCTACATCGACGGTGGTAGCAGAGAGATGATCTGTGTCGGCAATATGCTCGCAGGAGAGCACCTGGCCTGTAAAAACTTTATCCAGGTCGACCAGCGAGGGCTTAACATCTTCCCATCCTTCTACTTCCAGGCCCAGCGATGTCAGAATGTCGGCGATTTCGGGGGTTGTTTTATGTATGTCGAGAAAATCTCGAATCCAGTTCAGCGATACCTTCATTACCTCAAAAAAACGTTCGGAACAGGAATTGCTTTTCCTGCCACAGTATTTGTGAATAGGCAAAGGTAGAAAAGGCTTCTGAAAAATTGGCAGAATAGCCGGATAGAAATAAAAAGAGAGGTGAGAGGGTGAGAAAGTGAGAGGGTGAGAGTCCATAGAGTGTGCCGCTTCGCTTACAGAAATATTGTAGCGAAGCGGCACACTCTACGGACTCTCACCCTCTCACTTTCTCACCCTCTCACCTCTCTTTTTTCTGGTAGGGCTATCCAGATTTGAACTGGAGACCTCTACATTATCAGTGTAGCGCTCTAACCAACTGAGCTATAGCCCTGGGTAGTGTGTTTGGGTAAAAAAACCGAAGCACATGCCCTAAAACACGTTCGGAGTTTGAAGTAGGAAAGGAAAAACAAAAGTGTTTCCGTCTTCAAACTTCAAACTCCGAACAAAAAAAAGCATTGACAGGCAGCGAGATGGTAATGGGAGTTGTTGAACAGACTCGATCGAATCAGTTTGTGTGAACTAACCTTCTCCAGGTTGTTTATTCATGTCACACGCTCGTAACATCTCTCTTAAAAGGAGGTATTCCAGCCGCACCTTCCGGTACGGCTACCTTGTTACGACTT
>Ga0209572_1000389_pt1 | contig 70981 bp, 51 predicted proteins | sample EBPBio232012_DNA_FD_185867 | JGI IMG/M metagenome (GOLD analysis project Ga0209572, IMG submission 185867) | Wastewater treatment Type I Accumulibacter community from EBPR Bioreactor in Madison, WI, USA - Reactor 1_1/23/2012_ DNA (SPAdes)... | ecosystem: Engineered > Bioreactor > EBPR >...
ATCAGATAATTGCAGTTCAAGTTCAGAAGGGATAACAATCGACTTCACCGAGGTTCGTACCGAAGGCGACTTTCCAAACAACTACACCTTGGTTCGCACATGGACAGCTACAGACGAGTGTGGCAACACTACAACGCACGTACAAACCATCACGGTTCAAGATACAACAGCTCCGGTATTTGATGGAGAGGTATTGCCACAAGATATTACGGTTGACTGCGATGCTATTCCTGAGGCGTATATTTTATCAGCATCAGACAACTGTAGTTCAAGTTCAGAAGGGATAACAATCGACTTCAATGAGGTTCGTACCGATGGCGACTGTACTAACAATTATACTTTGACTCGCACATGGACAGCTACAGACGAGTGTGGCAACTCCACATCACACGTACAAACCATTACTGTTCAAGACACAACAGCACCGGTCTTTGATGGTGAGGTGTTGCCACAAGACATTACGGTTGACTGTGACGCTGTCCCTGAGGCGTATAATTTATCAGCAACAGATAACTGTAGTTCCTCCGAAGTAATAACAATCGACTTCACCGAGGTTCGTACCGATGGCGACTGTCCAAATAGCTATACCTTGACTCGTACATGGACAGCTACAGACGAATGCGGCAACTCCACTTCACACGTACAAACCATAACTGTTCAGGACACAACAGCACCTGTATTTGATGGCGAAGTATTGCCACAAGACATGACGGTTGACTGTGACGCTATCCCTGAAGCGTATATTTTATCAGCATCAGATAACTGTAGTTCCTCCGAAGTAATATCAATCAACTTCACCGAGGTTCGTACCGATGGCGACTGTCCAAACAACTATACCTTGACTCGTACATGGACGGCAACTGACGAGTGTGGCAACACCACATCGCACGTACAAACCATTACTGTTCAAGACACAACAGCACCGGTCTTTGTTGGTGAAGTACTGCCACAAGATATTACGGTTGACTGCGAAGCTATCCCTGAGGCGTATAATTTAAGTGCAACGGACAATTGTAGTTCAAGTTCAGAAGGGATAACAATAGACTTCACCGAGGTTCGTACCGATGGCGACTGTCCAAACAACTATACCTTGACTCGTACATGGACAGCTACGGACGAGTGCGGCAACTCTACATCACACGTACAAACCATCACGGTTCAAGACACCACAGCGCCGGTATTTGATGGCGAAGTATTGCCACAAGATATTACGGTTGACTGCGAAGCTATTCCAGAAGCGTATATTTTATCAGCATCAGATAATTGCAGTTCAAGTTCAGAAGGGATAACAATCGACTTCACCGAGGTTCGTACCGATGGCGACTGTCCAAATAACTATACCTTGACTCGCACATGGATGTCTACAGACGAGTGTGGCAACACTACAACGCACGTACAAACCATCACGGTTCAAGATACAACAGCTCCGGTATTTGATGGCGAGGTATTGCCACAAGATATTACGGTTGACTGCGATGCTATTCCTGAGGCGTATAGTTTATCAGCATCAGATAATTGCAGTTCAAGTTCAGAAGGGATAACAATCGACTTCACCGAGGTTCGTACCGATGGCGACTGTCCAAACAACTACACCTTGGTTCGTACATGGACAGCTACAGACGAGTGTGGCAACTCCACATCACACGTACAAACCATCACGGTTCAAGACACAACAGCGCCGGTATTTGATGGCGAAGTATTGCCACAAGATATTACGGTTGACTGTGACGCTATTCCAGAAGCGTATATTTTATCAGCATCAGATAATTGTAGTTCAAGTTCAGAAGGGGTCACCGTAGAATTATTTGAAGACTACCTTGATGGAGAATGTCAAAACAGTTACACAATAGTTCGCACATGGACGGCAACGGACGAATGTGGCAACACCACATCACACGTTCAAACCATTGCGGTTCAAGATACAACAGCGCCGTTCTTTGATGGTGAAGTATTGCCACAAGACATTACGGTTGACTGCGATGCTATCCCTGAAGCGTATAATTTATCAGCATCAGATAATTGCAGTTCCTCAGAAGGGATAACAATAGACTTTACCGAGGTTCGTACCGATGGCAACTGTCCAAACAACTATACTTTGATTCGCACATGGACGGCTACAGACGAGTGCGGCAACTCTACATCACACGTACAAACCATCACGGTTCAAGACACCACAGCGCCGGTATTTGATGGCGAAGTATTGCCACAAGATATTACGGTTGACTGCGAAGCTATTCCAGAAGCGTATATTTTATCAGCATCAGATAATTGTAGTTCAAGTTCAGAAGGGGTCACCATAGAATTATTTGAAGACTACCTTGAAGGAGAATGTCAAAACAGTTATACAATAGTTCGTACATGGACGGCTACAGACGAGTGCGGCAACTCCACATCACACGTACAAACCATCACTGTTCAAGACACAACAGCGCCGGTATTTGATGGCGAAGTATTGCCACAAGACATTACGGTTGACTGCGATGCTATTCCAGAAGCGTATATTTTATCAGCATCAGATAATTGCAGTTCAAGTTCAGAAGGGATAACAATCGACTTCACCGAGGTTCGTACCGATGGCGACTGTCCAAATAACTATACCTTGACTCGCACATGGATGTCTACAGACGAGTGTGGCAACACTACAACGCACGTACAAACCATCACGGTTCAAGATACAACAGTACCGGTCTTTGATGGCGAAGTATTGCCACAAGATATTACGGTTGACTGTGACGCTATTCCAGAAGCGTATAATTTATCAGCATCAGATAACTGTAGTTCCTCCGAAGTAATGTCAATCGACTTCACCGAAGAACGCATAAATGGTGAATGTGAACAATATTTTACCTTAATACGCACATGGACAGCAACGGACGAGTGCGGCAACTCCACATCACACATTCAAACCATTACGGTTCAAGATATAACAGCGCCGGTATTTGATGGCGAAGTATTGCCACAAGACATTACGGTTGACTGTGACGCTGTCCCTGAGGCGTATAATTTATCAGCATCAGACAATTGCAGTTCCTCCGAAGTAATAACAATCGACTTCACTGAAGAGCGCATAAATGGTGAATGTGAACATTATTTTGCCTTAGTTCGCACATGGATGGCTACAGACGAGTGCGGCAACTCCACATCACACGTTCAAACCATTACTGTTCAAGACACAACAGCACCGGTATTTGATGGCGAAGTATTGCCACAAGATATTACGGTTGACTGCGATGCTATCCCTGAGGCGTATAATTTATCAGCATCAGATAATTGCAGTTCAAGTTCAGAAGGGATAACAATCGACTTCACCGAGGTTCGTACCGAAGGCGACTTTCCAAACAACTACACCTTGGTTCGCACATGGACAGCTACAGACGAGTGTGGCAACTCCACTTCGCACGTTCAAACCATTACGGTTCAAGATACAACAGCACCGGTCTTTGTTGGTGAAGTACTGCCACAAGATATTACGGTTGACTGCGAAGCTGTCCTTGAGGCAGATTATTTAAGCGCATCAGATAATTGTAGTTCAAGTTCAGAAGGGATAACAATAGACTTCAATGAGGTTCGTACCGATGGCGACTGTACTAACAATTATACTTTGACTCGCACATGGACAGCAACGGACGAGTGTGGCAACTCCACTTCACACGTACAAACCATTACTGTTCAAGACACAACAGCGCCGGTCTTTGATGGCGAAGTATTGCCACAAGATATTACGGTTGACTGTGAAGCTGTCCCTGAGGCGTATAATTTAAGTGCAACGGACAATTGTAGTTCAAGTTCAGAAGGGATTATCGTTGATTTTGTTGAAGAAAGATTTGAAGGAGAATGTCAAAATAGTTACACAATAGTTCGTACATGGACGGCTACAGACGAGTGTGGCAACTCCACATCACACGTACAGAATATCACGGTTCAGGATACAACAGCGCCGGTATTTGATGGCGAAGTATTGCCACAAGATATTACGGTTGACTGTGACGCTATTCCAGAAGCGTATAATTTATCAGCATCAGATAACTGTAGTTCCTCCGAAGTAATATCAATCAACTTCACCGAGGTTCGTACCGATGGCGACTGTCCAAATAACTATACCTTGACTCGCACATGGACAGCTACGGACGAGTGTGGCAACTCCACATCACACGTACAAACCATCACTGTTCTGGATTCAATAGCACCGGTCTTTGATGGCGAAGTATTGCCACAAGACATTACGGTTGACTGTGACGCTATTCCAGAAGCGTATAATTTATCAGCAACAGATAATTGCAGTTCAAGTTCAGAAGGGGTCACCATAGAATTATTTGAAGACTACCTTGAAGGAGAATGTCAAAACAGTTACACATTAGTTCGCACATGGACGGCAACGGACGAATGCGGCAACTCCACTTCGCACGTACAAACCATTACTGTTCAAGACACAACAGCACCTGTATTTGATGGCGAAGTATTGCCACAAGACATTATGGTTGACTGTGAAGCTATCCCTGAGGCGTATATTTTATCAGCATCAGACAACTGCAGTTCAAGTTCAGAAGGGATAACAATCGACTTCACCGAAGAGCGTATAAATGGTGAATGTGAACAATATTTTACTTTAATACGCACATGGACGGCAACTGACGAGTGTGGCAACTCCACTTCACACGTACAGAATATCACGGTTCAAGATACAACAGCGCCGGTATTTGATGGCGAAGTATTGCCACAAGATATTACGGTTGACTGTGACGCTGTCCCTGAGGCGTATAATTTATCAGCATCAGATAATTGTAGTTCAAGTTCAGAAGGGATAACAATAGACTTCAATGAGGTTCGTACCGATGGCGACTGTACTAACAATTATACTTTGACTCGCACATGGACAGCTACAGACGAGTGTGGCAACTCCACATCGCACGTACAAACCATTACTGTTCAAGACACAACAGCGCCGGTATTTGATGGAGAAGTATTGCCACAAGACATGACGGTTGACTGTGACGCTGTCCCTGAGGCGTATAATTTATCAGCATCAGACAATTGCAGTTCAAGTTCAGAAGGGATAACAATCGACTTCACCGAGGTTCGTACTGATGGCGACTGTCCAAACAACTATACCTTGACTCGTACATGGACGGCAACGGACGAATGCGGCAACTCCACTTCGCACGCACAAACCATTACTGTTCAAGACACAACAGCACCTGTATTTGATGGCGAAGTATTGCCACAAGACATTATGGTTGACTGTGAAGCTATCCCTGAGGCGTATATTTTATCAGCATCAGACAACTGCAGTTCAAGTTCAGAAGGGATAACAATCGACTTCACCGAAGAGCGTATAAATGGTGAATGTGAACAATATTTTACTTTAATACGCACATGGACGGCAACTGACGAGTGTGGCAACTCCACTTCACACGTACAGAATATCACGGTTCAAGATACAACAGCGCCGGTATTTGATGGCGAAGTATTGCCACAAGATATTACGGTTGACTGTGACGCTGTCCCTGAGGCGTATAATTTATCAGCATCAGATAATTGTAGTTCAAGTTCAGAAGGGATAACAATAGACTTCAATGAGGTTCGTACCGATGGCGACTGTACTAACAATTATACTTTGACTCGCACATGGACAGCTACAGACGAGTGTGGCAACTCCACATCACACGTACAGACAGTGACTGTACAGGATACAACTAAGCCGGTATTAACTATAACTGATCCATTTTTTGCGAATGTAGAAAATGGACAAACGTTAGTGATTCAGTGTCGCGCTATGGATAAAGATTGGGAATTGCCAACACTGTTGGATTCCGAAATTACTATTTCAGACAACTGTGGTACACCTACTTATACTATGACACAAGATGTTTTGGAAGGAACATGTAGTGAAAATGGGTATTTCAAAAAGATTGTAGTGAAGATCAAAGTGACAGATTTATGTTATAATGAAGTAAATTTAAATTTTGACATATTGGTGGTTGACACCATTGCTCCTGTCTTTACTCGGATTCCTGAAGACGTGACTGTTAGTTGTGAAGAAATTGATAAGATTTTTGAAATAAGTGCCACGGATGAATGTGAATGTGCCTATATCAGCTCTAAGGACACAACAATTGCGGGAGGTTTGTATGGCAATTATACCATCTTACGGACTTATACGGCTAAAGATTGTTGTGGTAATTTCAGTACCTACACACAGAAAATCTATGTTGTTGATAGATCAGGTCCTGAATTGATTTCCATCAGTTCTTATCTCAATGGAATAACCAATGGTGATACCTTGACAAGAAGTTGTGGCGAAATTGAAATCCCTGAATGGTTGCACAGCGATGCCTCTAAATTGATGACAGCTGTGGATGCTTGTTCAGGTAATGCTGCTGTTTGGATGGATGTTAAGTTATCTAATCAAGATGCATGTTGGAACTATGGCTATCTCAAACTTTATACAGTAACTTTCAATGCGGTGGATGACCATGGAAACCCTTCTGTTTTTATGTTCTACATTAAAATAGAAGACAAGACTCCTCCTGTTGTTCGATATATAGAAGAAACAGTATGTGAGACAGACAGTACTTATCCTTTTGTTTTTGATAATTGTTCTGAAATAACTTACAGCTTCGTTGATGAACCGATAAGTGGATCATGTCCACAAACTACTGACTACATCAGAACTTGGACATTCTCTGACGCCTGTGGCAATACTTCCTATGCGACACAATATGTGACGGGCAATGATCATAAAGCGCCTGTTATGAGCTTGGTTGACGGTCCATTTAAAGGTGAGCTCAATGGTTCGGTTTTCAAAGTGAAGTGTTCTGATTGGTCAGAGGTCGATGAAGCTACTTTGTTAAGCTGGATGGGCGCTCAGGATGAATGTGATATTTTTAAAACTGTTGTGAAAACATTTATAAATAATGGTGACTGCATTAAAGATGGATATTCAAAACAAATAAATTATGTTTGGTTTGCTACAGATAATTGTGGCAATACATCACAGTTTAGCCTGTATATTCAGCTGATAGATGATGAAAAACCATACTTTATTCCAAATGCTGCAGAAATTTATGTGGATTGCGAGTCAAAAATACCAATGGTGAGAGCATATGACAATTGTTCATCCGTTGATTTGAAGGTTGAAAGCTATCAGGTTGAGAGTAATGACAAAGGCGTTATAATTTATAATGAGAAGTATATTGCAGTGGATGGATGCGGCAATTCGGCTGTTCTTACAAGGAAAGTATATGTTGATAATAAGAAAGGTCCTATTATTTATGCTCCGGAGGTTGTGTGTGAAGGTGATGCAGGAAATGGCAAACCGTATGCATTGGATTATTGCAGCAACAAACCTGTCCCATTAAAAGGGGAAAAGAGCGACAAAATATATGAATGTGATGGAGGAAAATATTATGAAGTGACATACACGGCAACCGATGACTTTGGAAATACAACCACCATGATTCAACGTGTTATCATAGATGATCGTCAGGCACCAAGCCTTGCTTTTTCTTATGACTTTATGGCCAAATATAATTTCAGTCCGGCAAATCCTGTGATAGAAGTAAGCAGTGAAGAATTCAACACATTGGTTAATGCCATCGGAAAAGATGCTTATGTAGAAGTTCTTGATAATTGTTCTGTTGCAATTCCGATAGTAAAAACACAGGAGCTCTTAGATACTTATTGTGATGAAAAATTAATACATACCGATTATCATTTTGCATGGACAGCTACAGATGTTTGTGGAAATAGTTCAGGATTGAATCTTATCGTTAAAATGAGCACTTCAAAGGTTCCGGATATGAGCTTTGTGCCAAAAGATACAACAGTATATTGTCTATCTAAGGTGCCAATAATTGCGACTCCTGCTTTAACGTGTGGTTTTGTAAAAATAGATACCAAAGTCGTCAATGAGACGCCTAAGGCTAATGGAGACTACGACGAAGTACGTATCTGGACGATTGAAAATGCTTGTGGAGAAAGATACAGCGCTTCACAGACCATCCACCATCTAAATAATGATGCTAGCTTGTCGTGTTCAATAATCGCTCCGCAAGTGTTCTGCAATAGTTCTGAAAATATCATTAACGTTGATGTTACAGGAGGTTCAGGAGAATATACATATTATTGGGAGGTACTCAATGGCTCATGTCATATTATTTCAGGGCAGGGAACTTCTCAATTGAAGATATCAATAGCCTTTAAGACACTACAACTTAAATTGACGGTTGCAGATGCCAATGGCTGTACCAGTGAATGTTTGGTAAATGTACCATGCTCTCTTGAAGGTGTAGACCCTTTGGTAAACGATCAGGATAACAATCAGGATTCACAATATAAAGTAAACAGTTTGTCTGCAGGAGATTATTCGCTTAGACCTAACCCGACTACCGAACAGGTCACTGTTGAATTTGCTACACAAAAGGCAGGGTTGATTAAAATTCAGATTATGGATCAACTGGGTAAAGTTGTACTGATGAAGGAAATTGAAGCTGTGAAAGGATTTAATTCAGAGATACTCAATACAAGCAAGTTTGTTTCCGGTATATATTATGTTGTGATCAGTTCGACAAGTATTCTGCATACTATGCGATTGATAAAGATGAATTAATAAAAAAACAGAAATAAATCGTTAGGAAAATGGGTTGACATTAGTTGACCCATTTTTTATCCTTAGCCCTCTTATACCAAATTGATTTATAAGCCCGAATTCAGCAGTAAAGGTTTTTATAAACCGTATAGTGCTGATTATGAGGGTAATCCCGATGTACGAATCGTTTCAATAGTTTCTGTAAACCATTGATTACGAGTCGTAAATCGATTCTGCATTTGTCTAATGCGGAATTACATCTAACTAAATCATAACAAGTTGATTATCAAATATTTGGAAATATATTAATTCGTGACTATTTGAATTTCAACACAACAAACAGTTAGCTTCATATTTCTTAAAGACAATATTTTGCCTTTAAGTGGAATTCGGGTTGTACAAGGATGAACATTCTGGACAGCATAATCCCGAAGGGATAATATTTTTATAGAAAACGGAGAATGATATTTTCAAAATCCCGAAGGGATGACATTATTACAAACCAAGAAAAAATGTATCTGCTCAAAAAAACTTGAACGAATTGATGGAATAATCATTTCACCCATTCTGGGTTCCACTTTCTGCTATTGACTCTATTCTATAATAATGACAACCCTTCGGGTTTAAATTGATAAATAATGGGGTTGGATTCAGCTCGTCCAAAAAGTATGATAATTTTTTACAAACAATATAGCTGAATTACATCTAACTAAATCGCAACAAGTAGATTATCAAATATTTGAAAATCTATTGATTCGTGACTATTTGAATTTCAACGCAACAAACAGTTAGCTTAATATTTCTTAAAGAAACTATTGTACCTTTAATATGAATTTGGGATAAATCAGTCAAATTTTCCCTAAAATCAAAATGCTCCCAATAGCAATCGGAATGATAGTTATTTAGACCAATGTAATTGGACTATTACGAATATCCTTTCGGTATTAAAGGCAAATGGTTAAGTAGGATTTTATAGGTGACCGGAAATACTTTAAACAAGCATATTTATTTCAATTATTGGTAAAAAACAAAAGCTCCCAAAAAGCAGGGAGCTCTTATTCTGATTGACTACTATCTGCGATGTTTTAAACAAGTAAGAATTATTGTATATTTAGATATAGTCATGCTTTTTTAATTTCGCTGCTTCACAGATAAAATATTTTTAATTTTTTTCATACGTTTATTGACCTGAATTCAGCAGTAAAGGTTTTGAAAAACTGTATAGTGCTGATTATGAGGCTTAATCCCGATGTACGAATCGCTTCAATGGTTTCTGTAAACCTTTGATTACGAGTCGTAAATCGATTCCGCATTTGTCTAATGCGGAATTTGGGTTGAAAACTTTGTGAAATTTGACAGCTAAAAGAATGGGTAATTGTTAATTTTGTTTCGGATGTCTCGTATCAATAATTAAAATAAGGAATGAAGTCAATCAGTGTTTTTGAAATTATAAAAGTAGGAATAGGTCCATCAAGTTCGCATACGATGGGTCCGTGGAATGCTGCTGAAATGTTTTTAAACAAAATAAAGAACCAGTCAGAATTGTCTTCCGTTCAAGAAGTCTTTGTCACCTTTTATGGCTCACTTGCCAAGACTGGTATCGGGCATGGCACCGACATTGCCGGGATGCTGGGATTGTCGGGAGAGAATTTTAAAACCATCGATACAGCTCAGGTCGTATCTTTAGCTGAAGAGATAAAGTTGACCGGTCGCCTTGTCCTGGGCGGCGAAAAAGATATTCCCTTTGTCTATGGGCATCATCTTGTTCTGAACAAAAAAGAAAACCTTCCATTCCATCCCAATGGTATGATATTTAAAGCATTGATGGCGGATGGGACTGTTATTACACAAGATTATTACTCGGTGGGTGGGGGATTTGTAGCGACTCAAGAAGATGTTACAGTTGAGGACTATTGTATCCGTACATTGTACCCGTGTCATCATGGTGAAGCCGTGTTGAAGTACTGCGTTCAATTGGGTATATCTTTTTCTGATTTGATCTATATCAACGAAGAAAGTTGGGGAAATCGGGATGAAATTAATAAAAAAGCTCTTTCTATATGGCGCCACATCAAAGAATGTATCTATGCAGGTGTAAACAAAGAAGGGATCTTGCCCGGTGGACTTAACGTCACACGTAGGGCGGCAGGGCTTAATAGAAAAATGTTGGGTGACAAAGAGTATCATAATCTGGATGAGTGGTATCAACTTTTGGTCGAAGCAGAAGAAACATTTACCAATATCAACAAATGGATTTCTTGCTTTGCCTTGGCTGTAAATGAGGAGAATGCCAGTTTTGGTCGGATAATTACTGCGCCTACCAACGGTGCAAGCGGCGTAATACCGGCAGTCTTGATGTATTCACAGGTGTTTACTGAATATAAAGGCGAGGATAAAATTATCCGATTTCTCTTGGTAGCCGGAGAGATCGGGACTCTTTTTAAGAAGAATGCAACAATTTCGGCTGCTATGGGCGGGTGTCAGGCAGAAATTGGTGTGTCCTCGGCTATGGCAGCTGCCGGACTAACGGAAATTATGGGTGGGACGCCGGCACAAGTTCTCATGGCAGCAGAAATAGCCATGGAACATCACCTTGGATTGACATGTGATCCTATAGGCGGCTTGGTTCAGATTCCCTGCATTGAACGCAACTCAATGGGTGCTATAAAGGCTATTACAGCCGCCAATATTGCTTTGGAGAGCGACCCGTCCAAGGCAAGAGTAACCCTCGACGAAGTCATTCAGACGATGTGGGAAACAGCACAAAGCATGAGTGACCGTTTTAAAGAAACTTCTGAAGGGGGGCTTGCTATCGCCGTCAATATTTCGGAATGTTGATAAATCCTCTTTTATACCAACCCTAAAAACAACAAGGTCGGATCTTCTAAGAGTTTCTTTACTCTAACCAAGAAGGTTACTGAACTGGATCCGTCAATTACTCTATGGTCATAAGACATAGCGAGATACATCATAGGTCTAATCTCCACTTGATTGCCAATAGCGACAGGTCTATTGATGATAGCATGCATGCCAAGAATAGCTGATTGTGGCTCGTTGAGGATAGGCGTACTCATCATACTTCCAAAAATACCTCCATTGGTTATGGTAAAGGTACCGCCTTTCATTTCATCCAATGTTAGCTTGTTGTTACGTGCTTTGTCGGCGAGTTCTTTTATCTTGAACTCAATTTCATGAAGCTGAAGACTTTCAACATTATGTACAGGCGGAACAACTAATCCGGTTGGAGTTGAAACAGCTATCGAGATATCCGCATAATCGTGGTAAATAAAGTTGTCACCTTCAATGCTTGCGTTGATTTCAGGCATTTCAATCAATACGGCAGCACAAGCTTTAGAAAAAAGAGACATGTACCCTAATTTGATGCCGTATTTTGCGACGAAGGCATCTTGGTATTTGGCACGCATGGCGTTGATGTTGGTGAGATCCACTTCATTGAAGGTGGTCAACATGGCGGTGTTGTTCTTTGCTGATACGAGCCGGTTGGCTATCGTACGGCGCATACGACTCATTTTCTCAATGCGTTCTGTTCTGGAAAATGCCGCAGAAGGGACTGTTGAAGATGTGGTTTCTGTAGCTTTAGCTGTAGGGGGAGTTTGAACAGTAGGTACTTCAGCTTTTTGTGCATCTTCTTTGGTTATACGTCCATCTTTTCCTGTTCCTGACACAGATGCCGGGTCGATACCTTTTTCTGCGAGTGTTTTAGCTGCTGCAGGGGATGGCGTTCCGGTGGCATAATTGGCCGAAGGAATAGGTTGAGTATCGGCAGGCTTAGGATCTTGCTTAATTTCAGACTGCTTGGCCGATGATTCGGGAGATGCGCCGGCAAAAGAAGTATCTATTTTAGCTACAAGGTCGCCTATTTTTAGGTCTTCACCTTCTGATGCAACGTATATTAACTTGCCACCGGCTTCGGCCGGAAATTCCAGGGTTGCCTTATCAGATTCAAACTCACAGATGGGCTCATCCATGTTGATGATTGCCCCATCAGGCTTTAGCCACTGGGAAAGGGTAACTTCATTAATTGATTCACCGATGGTGGGAACACGCATTTCTACAATACTCATACCGATAATTATTTTAGACTAAGCTAAATTTTATTTTAGACAAATTAAAAACACATTTATATGCTAAGGTAGGACAATTTTTCTCAGATGCAACAGATTGACCCTAAGTTTTTTAAAAATTCTTTTGATATTTGGGAAAAAAGCCCTTCAAGTATTCTTTTTATTGTAGAATATTGATTTTTTATTGGTCTGTAAAGAGTAAGCTATACTTTTTTAGTATAATCAAGTTCAACGATGCACATAAGAAGAGACGCTCTTTTACCTCCTCCTAACGTGCATAGATTTTATCATATAATTCTTTAAATTCGAATCTATTGGTCTGGTTATATTGATATGCTGCCATTTGAAGTGCTTTATCTCGTTGATTATTGAAATAATATGCCACCACGAGGTTGTAATAGGCTCGAGCCAAATACTTAGGTTCACCAATGTTTTTAACCTGAACACTCAGATATTCTGCTGCATTTCTGAAATCAGACAATTTAATCATTTTAGCAGATTTTTTAATAATATCGTTGCCTTTGGTATAATATTGCCATTGGGAGGTGAGTTCCATTGGGTTGATGTCTTTAATCAGTGCAGCACTTAGTTTTTTGGCAAGAGTGGAAGCTGTAACAACTTGTGTAGTATCCATTTGGAGGTTGACACTTTGACGTGTAAGACCTTCTGTTTCATAGCTATTTTCGGTATATTGAGGGAAGTTCATTATCATTTGATTGGTTTTGACGTCATATAAACGCCAATATGTACGTAAGGAGATGAGTCTTTTTCCGGATACGGCTTCTATGGTGTATTTGTTGCCGGAAGGATCCAGTTGATTCTTTTTTATGTCTTTATAGGTACGTGTTTCCGTGAGCTCAAATTGGTCAAGGGACAGCAAAGCATCTGCACCGGCAGCTATTTTGGGCACTTCAATAGAATGTATCATGGGAGCGATACCATCGACGACTCCATCATGACGTGGCGGCAAACTTTTTTTAGTTGAAACGGGAAGCCCGTATAGAATACTATTTATGTAAGAATTTCGTGTCTTGTCTGTTTCAGTGAGTAAGTCGCTTTTAGTTGAATATCCTGATTTTTCAATGGATCTATCAATAACATGGATGGATAAAATATGAGCAGGAATCGGTTTTTTTGGAGGGACAACCTCGTCAACGTGTGTAAAATAAGCTGTTTTACAAGATGTTAAAGCTAAAAGAAATACTATTATGCTGCTAAGACTAAGTTTCCGAATCATCATGTTTTATTTTCTTTTTGATAAAAGTATAAAAATTTTTAGAAAGAATAAGATATGATTGGCTAATACCGATTGGATAGTCTTAATAGTCCAATTACCTTATCCTAAACAACGATCCAATCGGTATTATTAAATATTTTAGCCAACTACATAACTTTCAAAACATATATTTGCCGAATAAAAGTATTATTCAGACCATTTCTCATTTATGTTATTATCTAAAGATATCGAAAACTGTCTTCAGACCTTAAGTTCAGGTGGCGTGATCTTATATCCTACTGATACGGTATGGGGAATAGGCTGTGATGCCACCAACAATGAAGCAGTAGGAAAGATCTTTGACATAAAACATAGACCTGATTCCAAATCGTTTGTCATCCTTGTCAAAGATATCGATGCCATTCAAGAATATGCGGATATGCCTTCTTCGGCGATGCTGGACTACGCACTTAATAGTATCAAACCGGTTACCTTTGTTCTTAAAAACGCCAAAAACCTTGCCCCTTCTACTATTTCCGGAGACGGCACAGTAGCTATTCGGATTCCAAAAGATGAGTTTTGTGGAGATTTGTTGGCATTGTATGGCAAGCCTATTGTTTCCACATCGGCCAACATTAGTGGACAGCCTACACCTCGCCTATATACGGAGATTCAAAGCGCAATCCGGGAATCAATGGATTATATTGTTCATTTTCGTCGAGATGATATAGAACCATCATCGAGTTCAACGATTATCAGTATGGAAGTCAATGGCGATATTAAGATAATCAGACCGTAACCCATTCCATTTTACAGTAAAAGCATAAGATCAGCCGCATCTATAAATGTATCAACTTTTCGAGCTGAATGCTGTCTAATTGTCTATCAATGGCGGGAGGCGTCAAAGCCGGAAAGAAAGCATCATTTTCATCGGAATAAAATCGGTATGTACCCACGGGCAAGCGCACATATCTGCCATCAGAAAGGGGAAAATACCGAACAACAGGCGGAACCGGCTGTGTCTTACTTCCCAAAATACTTGTATATCCGGTGGCAGCGAGCATTCTACACAACAAAATAGGCATAGGCCCGGTGTTTTTGCCGACCATTAGGTAGATATGTTTTACCGGAAAGAAAGCTTTTCCGGTAGATTTAAATTCATTTTTATTTCCATTAAAAAAATATTCTTCCAGCATCCGGACACCTTCACGGACAAAAAATTGATTGGCTATCTTTACCACCTCTACATCCAGGCCGTCACTACATCTTCTCAAATCAATATATAAGGTATCAATGCCTTGTTTTCCGGCCAGTTTTTCCATAGTTGTCATAAAAGACGCATACGCCATAGTTTTTAGGCTTATCACTGAGATGTAGCCTACTCGAGACTTCTCTTCAGACACAACCCTATAATTATTTATAATATCGGGCTTGATGTGCTTATTGTCAGCTTCAGCAGCCGGGTTGGGCATGATGCGGAAATTTTCAGTAAATGAATTTGCATCGATGATCTCCACCGTATTAAAGTTGTTAGTAGGGGAATAAGAAAGTGCAGAAGACAGATTCAATGTGTCAGATAAGTTCGGATTAAATCTCACTAAGTATTTATATATTTCATCTGTTGCGTCAACATTTTCGTTTTTATTCAACAAAACGGGTTTTTTGTCTATATTTATACCATAATTTGATAATTGAAGGACTGCAACGAAAGTAGCTGAAATAGCAAATGGAAACAAGTATTTATACATAAAATTTAAATCAAGTTCAGTATTTTAAAAATTTTATTAAACATTTTGTGTAAATTTGTGTTATTTCATTTTAACATTTTTATAAAAATACAACAAAACCATCATTTCGCATGAACAAAGATCACGATTTAGATCGAATTGACAAGCAAATTTTATCCATTTTGATGAAGGATGCTAATTCAACTTATGCTGAAATTGCCAATCAGTTAGAAGTATCCGGTGGTACCATCCACGTTAGGATGAAAAAATTGGAACAAATCGGAGTTATTAAGGCAATGCACCTTATTGCTGACCATACTCGTTTGGGTTATGAAATAAAAGCATTTGTCGGTGTTAGCTTTTCGGAAGGAGCCAAGTATAAGGAAGTCGTCGATGCATTTAAACGCATTCCTGAGATCACAAATGTAAACCTTACAACCGGACGTTTTAGTGCAATTGTCCAGCTTATCTGTAAAAACAACCAACACCTCAAAAATATCTTGCACGGTAAGATTATTAATATTAAAGGTGTCGCCAATACGGAGACTATGATTTCACTGGATGAAGGATTGAGCAGGCAGATTGACGTCGTCGAAATAGAACTCAATAAAGATTATTAATCCCGAAATCGGCAGTAAAAGTTTTGAAAAACCGTTTAACGGTTTTTATGAGGGGCACGCCGATGTAATAATCGTTTTGCATTCGTCTAATGTGGAATTTCTCTAACTAAATCACAATCGGTGGGCAAATTGGCGACGGAGCTGCTTTTAGCATCCCGAAGTATCGGAATGAATAGAATTACGGCTCTTCGACCTTGCATCCCAATAAATATCGAACTCAATAGAAGCACTTTGCCGGGTTAATTGTCAATTTGTTTGTTTTCTGTCGCTATTTTTCTTGTTTTAATGTAAATTATTATTTACCTTTGCACTAGCTCAGTAACCAAACTTTAATTAGTTGTAAGCGTTAAAGGAGTTTAGAAGCCGTTTAGTTCTGCTAAGCGGTTTTGGTTTTTATATAGGTTTCATAATCTTTCTTTTTCTTTCTAATTGTATGGTTATTTTCAATATAAAATGCTGTCCAAAACAAATAATATCCTTTTCTTTCTGTGAGAACAATCAAGTATCTTTCTGCTTCGTTTAGGATGTGAATTCTGTTATCCCTCCCAACTATCTTATCCCAAATGAGAAAATCTTTGTGAGAATAATTGTCTATGCAAAATTTAGGAAACCTAATTCTTTCCATTCTCCTAAAATCTGGTTTACGTTCATTTTCTATTTCTCCTTTGTGGGTGATATGATAGAATGTTCGATGAATTCCGTCTACTTCGGGAAGTTTTTGTGCAAAAACTCTTAACCCATTGTATATTGGTTGAGAGTTTATAAAACTATTTTCAAAAATCTCATAAGCAATTGTAAAATATAAATTAAAATTACCACCAAATTCTTCCAAAAGAATTAAATCAGGGAAAATCAATTCATCATTCATAGGAAATACGGTTTTTGAGGTTCCCAAAAGAATATATTAAATTTTCTTTCCTTTAATAAGGTGGATTTATTGAGTGAATATTTTGAACGTTTACGTATCAATTCTATTAACTCATTTTTTGATTTACTATTAGAAAGTTGCCTGTTGACATAGGACATTGCTCCAGTTAGCAAATCTGTTAATTGAAGAATTTCGACTTCGTGCGAACGCACTTGTTGAACTTTTTTAATAATTTCTTTAGAATAATCGTATTTATCATTCCTAAGTACTTGTTCTAATTTACGTACTTTTTCTTTGCTACGAGTATCCTTAATATCAATGTATATATGATGCGAGTATTCAGGATCAAGTATTGCTTTTAGCATTCCAAAATACATTTTGTAATAAAATGTATCGTGAGTATGTTTAAATTTTTCATAATCAATATTACTTTTGTTGGAAACTACTAAAACTCTAAATTGTAAATCATCATCATCAAAAAAATAATTAATTACATCCATGTAATATTCTATTTTTGATTTGGACACTTTATTCCATTTTAGTTCATAATAACTTCTATTTTCTTTTTCGTTTTTTCTGTGCTTAGGAATTAAATTATGTTTGACTTTGAAACTGTAAAGACGTTCAAAAATTTCTTCTTTTTTTTCAATGGGACAGTAAATAGCACCAATTGCCATAATAGACTCCCTATCATTTTGTAAATGGCAGCTCTCATCACAATATATATTTATTGTTGGTTTCATATATTACAAAAATTACAGTTACAAAAGTAGCAAATTTTTCGAGGTAGCTTTGGTTAATAAAGACCGCTGACATGAAGGAATATTGATTGGCATTATACAACAAGCATTTGCCCGTCTGTACAGGTCGATTAAATCCGATAAGCTGAAACAAATGTATTTCAAGTTGGACAGCCTGTCCCGCTGTATCGGGAAAGCCGGTCTTGCCATAGTCTAAAATCATTCATTCCCTTTTCTTACTGTTTGGTTACTTATGGCATAAATGTAGTAAAATGTGTCAAGTTTTTCTGTATGAATTGGGTGATTTTATTTTACTGTAGGATCTATGGTGCTCGGTGCTGTGTTTTGGACAATAGAATTTAGAGCGGTGTTTGAGTTTCTTCCGATATGCAAGGTATTGATATTGGGTGGTGCTTTATTTTGTAGATAGGTGTATAGGTAATCCGGATCTTCGGGGATCGCTTCTTTTTTAGAATCATAAACTCTTCGAATTCTCGATTCCATGCTTCAACCCATATTCCGCATTATAAATTGCGGAATCGATTTACGACTCGTAATCAATGGTTTACAGAAACCATTGAAACGATTCGTACATCGGGATTGCCCTCAAAATCAGCACTATACGGTTTTTAAAAACCTATATTGCTGAATTACATCTAACCAAATCGCAACAAGTTGATTATCAAATATTTGGAAACATATTGAATCGTGACTATTTGAATTTCAACACCCCAAAAAGTTAGCTTAATATTTCTTAAAGAAACTATTGTACCTTTAATAAGAATTCGGGTTTAATAAACAACCATGCAAATACAATGCCATATTGTATCATATATACTTGAATATCATGTAAATATACATAGAATTTGTTCAGCAGTCTAGGGCCTTGCGTTCGGGCGGATTTTTTTAGCAAAAATATCGATTCGAAGCAGCAACTTTCAAATGTGCAAAAAACTTTATATCGAAGCATTTAACCTACCTGACACAATACCACTTCTTATAGGCGTATTATTTTCCTATATTGATATTGAATTCTGGAATTTTAGGTAATTCAACTTGAAATTTAACCTTGGCTTTCAATGCGGTAAACACTTTCATTAAAGTTTCCATTGTTACATTACTAGCCTTGTTTTCAAGACGAGAAATTTGTGCTTTTTGTACACCAATTAATTCTCCTAATTCCTCTTGAGTCAAATTACGTTCTTTTCGTATTTGTTTTATTGCATTACCAATCGAATCCATTTGGAGTTCATATTCAAATAAATCTCTTTCAATAGTTCCTTTTTCTCCAATTAACTTGTTGGTTACTTCTTCTAATGTATGTATTTTCATTTTATACTTTATTTTTGTTCTTAAAATATTGTTGTCTAATTCCTTCCGCCTTTTTTATTTCTTTATTTGGTACTTTACTTTGCTTTTTTATAAATCCATGTGTTGAAATCACTAATGTGTTTTTACTCTCAGTCTTGTCCCAGAAGGCAAGAAGTCTGTATTGTTTTCCTTGAAATTTAGTTCTAAACTCCCAAATTTCGTCAACGAGTTTTTTGAATAAATTAGGGTCGTTCTCTCGTTGTGATTTTGTGATATTGTAAAGAATTTTTTTGTAATCTTTTTTATCAAGTTCTTTTAAAAATTCAAAAGCATCATCAAGAAATACAATTTCAAATTTTTGCCCCATTTATTTTTTAACAAAGATAATAAACAGGTTTCATTAAAACGAAACATTATTAAGGTTTATGTTTAATTCCTTTTAAGAAATGGAATATGCCCAACATTAAGGAATATTGATTGGCATTATACAACAAGTATTTGCCCGTCTGTACAGGTCGATTAAATCCGATAAGTCGGGACAAATGTATTTCAATCCAAATTTTGCAATAGACAGATGAGGAATCGATTTACGACTCGTAATCAATGGTTTACAGAAACCATTGAAACGATTCGTACATCGGGATTGCCCTCATAATCAGCACTATACGGTTTTTAAAAACCTATACTGCTGAATTACATCTAACCAAATCGCAATAAGTTGATTATCAAATATTTGGAAACATATAGATTCGTGACTATTTGAATTTCAACACAACAAACAGTTAGCAATATATTTCTTAAAGAAACTATTGTACCTTTAATATGAATTCGGGTTCAATTTTCGCTTATATTTTCATGATATTTTTTAATAAACATTCATGCAAATACAATGCCACATTGTATTAACCTATAAAAGTAATCCCGACTAAATCCGAAAAACATAATTTTTTATATTAATCGCCCTACGAAAACCGGTTTATCTTCGATGCTGCTTCGCGGTCGCTGAACAACGAAAACTCAAAAGCACGGATGTGTCTGCCTTAATTAAAAGGGGTGGTAGATGTGCTTTTGTTTATTCGTCTTAATGTTAGCGGTTCGTGCTATTCTGTCCGTGAAGGAGTCTTGGTCAATGTTTGAAGTCATTATTTACAGTCCAAAGTAATAACCAATGTTTAGTCCGGCACTATACAAATAACCTGTTACTGGTGCATCAATTATTTTTAAAACTCCATATCTAAAAGTCGGCTCGACTCTCAAGTTCATTCTACTGTTAATTTTAAAGTCAATGCCAACACTAATAGTTGGTGAGATGTTTACTTTGTTGTAGTCAATGTTTGTCGGACTTGTTTTTCTGTCCGTGCGGTCTGAATAAATCAAAACGCTTGTCTGCGTTTCTGTAATAAAAATATTTGTCGTCACGCCAACGCTCGTGAAGAAGCGAACTTTCTTTTTGCCAATGGTGAAGTTTGCTTTTACAGGAATGTCAATGCAATGAAAGTTGTAAATAAGTTTCACTCTGTTGGGAGCACTTGGTTCAGGTTGAGCATAAACCAAGTCCCTCATTTTTGTCTGATAGCCCCTGTTAGAATATTGAATACCTGTCTCCAAGCCGACAAACTTTTTGATGTTGAAGCAAACATTAAGTCCAGCCGTGTAGCCAACTTTAATTGTTTCGTTCTTATTATTCCGTTCTACTATAAGGTCGCTAGTTGAACTGCCGTCATTGTTTTTAAGTGTCCGAAAGCAAATGTCGGGAGAAACATTGATACCGAATTGAACTCTCTTAAAATCCGCTGTCGGAGTTTCTTTGGTCTTGTCTTGTCCGTAAGAACTAAGTGCTGCCAATGTCAGCAGAAAGATTGTTAGATTTTTCATCGTTGTCAAAATTTTGTTGTCCTGTTTTTGCTGCCTATGATATCGTCCAAGCATGACCGCTAACATTAAGGAATATTGATTGGCTGTTAAAAGTATCAATTTTTTGACCTGAGAAGCCAATCAACCCCGATAAGCCGGGACAATTGTATTTCAAGTTGGACAGCCTGTCCCGCTGAATCGGGAAAGCCGATCAAGCCATAGTGCAAAATCAATAATTCCCTATTTGTATTATTTATTTACTAATGGCATAAATGTAGTAAAAAGTGTCAAGTTTTTCTGTTTGAATTGGTGATTTTATTTTATGGTAGGATTTATGGAGCATGTAGGTGTGTTTTAGGCAATAGGAATTAGGGCAGGGTTTGAGCTTCTTCCGGTATGCAAGGCAGTGATATTGGGTGGTGCTTTATTTTGTAGATAGGTGTATAGGTAATCCGGATCTTCGGGGATCGCTTCTTTTTTAGAATCATAAACTCTTCGAATTCTCGATTCCATGCTTCAACCCATATTCCGCATTATAAATTGCGGAATCGATTTACGACTCGTAATCAATGGTTTACAGAAACTATTGAAACGATTCGTACATCGGGATTGCCCTCATAATCAGCACTATACGGTTTTTAAAAACCTATATTGCTGAATTACATCTAACCAAATCGCAATAAGTTGATTATCAAATATTTGGAAACATATTGAATCGTGACTATTTGAATTTCAACACCCTAAAAAGTTAGCTTAATATTTCTTAAAGAAACTATTGTACCTTTAATAAGAATTCGGGTTCAATTTTAGCTTGTATTTTCATGATATTTTTTAATAAATATATATGCAATTACAATGCCACATTGTATTAAACCAAAAAAGTAATCCCGACTAACCCGAAAAACATAATTTTTTATATTAATCCCCCTACGAAAACCGGTTTATCTTCGATGCTGCTTCGTGGTCGCTGAACAACGAATACTCAAAAGCACGGATGTGTCTGCCTTAATTAAAAGGGGTGGTAGATGTGCTTTTGTTTATTCGTCTTAATGTTTTGTGGCAGTTTTTATTCTTTGCGTCTCTTTTTATAGTCTTTTATTAAAATGTAAATTGTCGCAATGAAAGTAATTAGAAAAATTATGTCTAATGCTGGCATTTTAAACCTTAATGTCTGGAAGTTAAAATGTTTGAATAGTGTCGTGCCAAGAATAAAGGCTATTATTAGCCACATAAAGTTTATTCCTTTTTTATTGTCCATACCTATTTATAGTTATTTTATAAAGTCAATTAATATACCTAAAATGATTGCTGCCAATGTAAAAGTCAACATACCTAAGAAATATGCAAAGAAGGCTTTTACATAATTGTTTATTTTGGTTTTTCCGAAAAAATGTCCTACTGCCCAAGTTGTGTAAACAAAGACAACAACGCCTGCAATTTGTATCAAGTTTAAATGTGTCAAACCTTGTATTATTCCAAAAACTGAATATATAAGCATTCCAATACCCATTACAAAGCATAATAGAATTAGGATTTCAAAAAAATTGAAATTGTGTTTTTTGAAAAAGAGTTTTGTCCATAATGCAATAAAAATTCCCAAAATCAAATTTGCATAACCATAATGGCCTTGAACCCATTTGAAAATCTCGGTCGTTGTTGATTTCTTGCTGTCCAAATATTTTACATAACCGTCTTCAAAATGAAAAAAATGATTACATAATGTGTAGATTATTGATGTAACAATAATGAAAATGATGGGTTTAACAAGTCTGCTTCTATTTTCGGTAAGATAATTCCTTATGTTTTGTCCTGGATTTGTTACAAGATCTCTAATTGTAAACAAAATTCCGCGTTCAAAATGTAGAACATGTTCAATTTCGTGAACAACGTAATGCCCGTCAATTCGTTTTAGACTTGTCGGGTGTCCGCAGTCTGGACAAAATTTTGAATTTACTTCTCTATTACAGTTTTTACAGTTCATTTATTTGATCAAATATTTTGTCTGTTGGTTTGTTTGTATTCGTTCATGTAAAATTGCCACTAATGGAGCGGAGACTTGCGAAGTTCCAAAAATGATTCGGCGTAGCCGAAAAAATTTTTTGGAATTTCGCAAGTCTCATGTTGGACGATGGTACAGACCGGATGGGAGGTATCGTCGTTCAATATGAGACGTAGTCTTCGCTCCATTGGCCAAGATGCCGACCGTAGGGAGGTATCTTGGCCAAAATTGTATTTACGCAATCTTGAGTATATTTTTCATATAAATGTAAGCATTATTCTGATATATCCAAATGATCTAAAGGAGAAAAGATGGCCTTTTTCAATCCAGCAACATTGTAAAACATAGATTAGCAGCCTGTTATGACAAAAGGCCTCTTAACTCAACATTCCTCCCCCATTTCCCCTCCCTTTCTTCACGCCTCCCACCTATCCGTTTGTAAGCGCTTACAAACGTTTACAAACGACTACAAACGTTTATCTACCGGATAAGTAAGTTGTCGTGCCTCATCTTTGTATCGTCAATGATGCATCGGGAAAAGTGTTCTTTTGAGATGTCCCATGACTTTACGTTTGAATTATTAACCTTTAAATTTTATAGTATTATGAACGCATTTAGAAATCAAGTCAGTTTGATCGGTAATCTTGGCCGCATGCCGGAAGTAAAAACATTTGAAGGGGGTAGGAAAATGGCCAGACTCACCCTCGTCACCAATGAAGTTTACAAAAACAACAATGGAGAAATTGTCAAAAATGCCACCTGGCACAGTCTCATCGCATGGGGTAGGTCTGCCGAAAAGGCTGAGAAATATCTGACCAAAGGCAAAGAGGTTATGGTCAAAGGCAAACTCATCAACCGCAACTATACCGACAAAGATGGAAATAAAAAATATGTCACCGAAGTCGAAATTGACGACTTCTACATGCTTGGCAGAAATGCCGAAGTGGTTGGTTAGCTTGCTTTGTAGCGGAAGGGCAGCGTGCGTTGCCCTTCCCTTTTGATCCCGAATTCAGTAGTATAGGTTTTGAAAAACCGTATAGTGTTGATTATGAAGGTAATGTCGATATACGAATCGTTTCAATGGCTTACAGAAACCATTGATTACGAGTCGTAAATCGATACCGCATTTGTCAAATGCGGAATTTGGGTTGATTCTTAATGAGGAACAGTAGGGAAAGTTATTTCAGTGATGAAGCTTGGACTACATTCAAGATGAAACTTGGACTACATTCATGATGAAACTTGGACTACATTCATGGTGAAACTTGGACTACATTCAAGCAGCCTGAATAACCAATCCTTGGTTCCCAAAACTGAATTGTGCGGATAATAAGGAATGTACCTGTTTCTGAATTGTCATACGAAATTGTTATACCAAATTGATTTATACATCATTTCTGTATAAGATGGATTTTGGTTTATGCTGATTGCCTTGTCCTGCTTCGGATAAGTCATTATTACCAATTACTATTATTCGTCTTTGGTACATGTCAGAACAAAGGCAGGAGGCACGTTTCGTACTTCCATAGAGGTTGTTACATTGCCAAATATTTGCCGATAAATATTTCGGGTTTTTAGGCTGTAATGTATTTGAACAAACTTACCGCCCGGCTTTAACACTTGATGACTTATGCTGACAATCGAATGGGTGAGTTCTTCCGGAAAAACCGAAAATGGCAAGGCACTTGCTATTGTGTCAACCTTCTCCAATCCTGCATGTTCAAGGACTGCAGGCAGTTCTTCTGCGGATTGATTGATAATTTTGAGACGGCTATCGTGAATCGTTCTCATTTGTTCACAGAAGAGTTCGTTAATTTCAAAAGAAAAAAGTATTGCATCCGGAGCCATAGCTTTCAGTAAATGGCGAGTCATAACGCCGTCTCCAGCGCCTAACTCAACTACGACCTTGGCTTTTCGTAAAGCGGCTTCGCGTACCACCGCTTGACATAGGTAACGAGAGCTTCGTGTTACGGTACCTACTGATTTAATATTTTTAAGACTTTCAAAGAAAAACTTGATTCTACCCATGTGTTCTTTGCGTTTTTTTATTTGTTTCAGCGTATGTATTGATTCCATCTATAAGTCGAGATAATATTTACGAAGGTCGGGATAGCGGTTGATTATTGATTCTGACAGGAAAGATTTACTATATCTTATGTTGTTGATATAAGGGACGATAAATGCATCTGTCAGACCGTGATTGACAAGTGTTTCTTTAAACTCTTTAGCTTCTGTATAATTTTTAAACATTCCAGCCATATAGCGATATCCACTTATTTCATCTTGGGTCTCTATCATCAAATCAGAATTGAGGGACATGATATCGCCCGAATACATTTGTTTAAGTGTGATAAACTGGACCCTATAACATAAGCCCTCTGTCATCTCTTTAAGCTTTGCACCATCATTTGTCTTAAGTAAGTCACTCACAAATGGCTTCTTATAGGTAACTTTTACCGGAAGAGAATCTATATTACTCACAACCACATCAATTCTTCTGTTCAGGTTCTGACCCGAAACACTAACTTTCCCATCAATCATGTTTTTAGCTATCGGATAGAGACTCCCTACACTTTGAACAGTAATCCGGGAAGTAGAGATTCCTTTTGATACGAGATAGTCTCTAAAGATTTCACCCCGCTTTATTCCAAAGTATAGCTCAATTTCGGGAGAGACGTTGGCGTCGCAATTGACCATTACTTCGATATTTGAAGTCGGGAATTTCTTCATCAATCCAACCAATTGTTCAAGTTGTTGCTTGTTTTTTGACTGGACAATATTTTCATTGGTCGTATAATAAAATGGTTCTATTGTTACGGAATATATCTTACTTGCCAACACTTCATCCTGGTATTCTTTGGTATTCATCCGAAGAGCGGGTACTTGAAAAAATGCCTGAGGATTGGCGCGAAGGTGTTGCTCTTTTCTTACTTCCTTAAACAATCCGGTATAAAGGTCAAATCCGCCGGAACCGGATTTTCTGTTAGAACAAAAAACAGCTTTCTGTCCATCATTTCCCAGCTTAAAGAAAAGGTCGTCTCCCGGCGAGTTGATGGGCATCCCAATATTAGTCGGAGTCTCCCAACTCATTGTTTTGTCCACATAAAATGTCTTAAAAATATCGAAGCCTCCAATGCCCGACAAATTATTAGATGAAAAGTATAGCGTCCTGCCATCAGTAGATAAGAAAGGCGACCTTTCGTCATATTGGGTATTTATCTGTTCTCCCAGATTAATGGGTTCGCTCCACATTCCATTTTTCAACTCAGAATAATACAAGTCATATCCACCAAATCCCCCCGGTCTATCGGACGAAAACAGCAAAATCTCATTGGTAAAAGGAAACACATCTATGATTCCTCTTTCACCTTGAAAGGGTGTGACGAGCTCATGTACACGTTTTGGATCGCCCGAAGGAAGGTTGGTGTTTTCCGTAAAAATAGAAAGCGCATCTAAGCCATTGCCCCTGCCAAAGTACAAGACCTTACCATCTTCACTAAAGCCATACAATTCTTCATTCTGGGAGGTAATAAGATCAAAGTTGACGGGGAAGCCCCTTCCTAAGAGCCCTGAATTTATCTCCACTTCAGAGCCAAACATGTTAAAGTGTCCGACTTCATCTTTAGTTAACGTGCCATTGGAGGTGTCTATCGGCTGATTAGAAGTAAAATATACCCTGCCATAATAGTTGGGACTCCATACAGGATTAAACTCATCATAAGTTGTATTTACATTAGATCCGGCATTTTCACAGATTGCCAATTCTTCCTGATATTTTATTTTCTTGGCATTACCACATCGTTTGATGTTTTCTATAACTTTCTCGTAGTTGTCATTAGATGACTTAGTCAAAGCAAGGTAATATTTGTAAAACTCTATTGCCTTATCAAAATTCAAATGCTGCTGAAAGGTTTGACCGAGGTAGTAAACCACTTCTACATCCTTTGGATTGGCAGAATAATATTTATAAAAAGCCACTTCCGCCTCAGATAGTCTATTGGTCTCAAAGAGCGCTATACCCAAATTTTTAGTGGCACTTACACTACCTCCATTTGTGAGATATCGCTGGTATAGTGTAATTGCTGAAGAATAATTCTTGTTTTTAAAAAAAACATCTGCTTCATCTTTCAACTTACCTACGCCTCCTTGGCTGTATCCCAATGAAATACATGCCACAATCAACAGGAAACTAACAAAAAGCTTCAACTGGAGCATTGAATTAAATTATCTGATTATGGTCAAATGCCTCCAAATAGTCCGCTGTCCGTCTCAGGAAAGATCCTCCTAAGCTACCATCTACAACCCGATGATCGTAAGATAAGGATAAGAACATCATGTGCCGGATAGCGATGACATCTCCCTCTGGCGTCTCAAGGACTGCGGGCTTTTTCTTTATTGTGCCTACTGCCATAATAGCGACTTGCGGTTGATTGATGATAGGTGTACCCATAACATTTCCAAATGTCCCTACATTAGTAAGGGTGAATGTGCCACCTTGGATATCTTCCGGCTTGAGCTGATTGTTTCTTGCTCGTGAGGCCAAATCATTTACTGCCTTGGTAAGTCCAAGGAGATTCATATTATCGGCATCTTTGATGACGGGTACGATGAGGTTGCCTGATGGCAATGCTGCCGCCATCCCGATATTGATGTTTTTCTTTCTGATAATGGTCGTACCATCGACGGAACAATTAATCATCGGGAAGTCGTGAATTGCTTTTGAAACAGCTTCGATAAATATAGGTGTAAAGGTGATATTCTGTCCGTTTTTCTGTTGGAACTCTTTCTTAATCCGATCTCTCCACCTTACGATATTGGTCACATCCACTTCGACATAGGATGTAACATGGGGAGAGGTGTGTTTAGACATGACCATGTGATCGGCAATCAGCTTCCTCATACGATCCATCTCAATTATTTCCACATCTCCGCTGTAAGATACGCTCGGCTTTTCAACAGCAGGTTTAACCGGATCTGTTTGATCTGACTTGTCAGCAACAGCTTGTGTTGTTTTTACGGCTTGAGAAGAAGTCGTAGTTCGGGATTCAAGATATTTCAACAGATCATTTTTAGTAACTCTGCCATCCTGCCCACTTCCTTGGATGTTGTCCAATTCTTCTTTTGACACACCTTCCTGAGAGGCTATATTCTTTACCAATGGGCTATAAAAACGTTCCCCTTTATAGGAAGAACTCACTTCTGACTTGACCTCTGCCTGCACAGGAACATACGGCACTTCTGCTTCAACCTGATTGTTATCGTCGCTTGATGGAGCTCCAGCGGAGGCCGCTCCCGTCTCAATCAATGCTATAACTGTGCCTATTGGGACGACATCATTGACATTAAACAATATTTTAGATAAAGTCCCTTCTACAGGTGACGGAATCTCACTATCCACCTTATCAGTAGCAATTTCCAGAATAGACTCATCGACATCGATATGATCACCGATATTCTTTGCCCAGCTTAGGATAGTTGCTTCCATTATACTTTCACCCATTTTGGGCATTACAAGCTCGTATATAGCCATAATATTCTTTTACTTTCGAAAACTGCCACAAAAATAAGGTTTTAGCGCTTAATTTTAGTATAATTGCCAAATCTTCTCATATCATCTTTTAAATCAGATATATAGTGTTTTGTTTTCCATAACATTAATTTAAAACAAATGCTTTTTTTTAATGTACTTTGTGTTTAATTGGATCTCCGGATGGAAGAGATATAAATGCTTTACAACCCAAATTCCGCATTAGACTATTGTGGAATCGATTTACGACTCGTAATCATTGGTTTACAGAAACCATTGAAACGATTCGTACATCGGGATTTACCCTCATAATCAGCACTATACGGCTTTACAAAACCTTTACTGCTGAATTCGGGTACAATCTAACCAATGCCCGGAAATAACAAAGCAACGACCTTTATTCATCGGCTGGTCGTTGCTTTGTCATTTTTATTAATTTAATAATCTTCTTAAGACTTACCTCATTTTGAACCCAAGCGTCAAGACCACTGCATTCTGTGTCAGATTCTGAGTAACAATTGTTTGGCTTGCATTAGAAATAAAATAGGGTTGGTATCCGTAGGATGACTTCCATTGCCTGTATCCTAAATCCAAAAAGAAAAAGTCTGCCCGATATCCTACACCAAATCCAAAGTTGGGCTTAAATTCTCTTTGATCCACATAGGGACTTTGGGCAAATCCGATACCTGCGCGAAGCCTAAACTGTTCGATTGCAGCGACTTCAATACCAAGATTAACCTTCAATGCGGAGGTATAATTGGCGCTTATCTCATTGTTGATTTTTTCTTCCACATCTTTATCATACAGGTTGTCTGACACAATCCGCATGTGACCTTTGGAATAGTCCTGATACTCTACTTCTGCATTGACAAAGCCATATTTTCCGATAATGCCACCTACACTTCCACTGAGCTTCATCGGCGTTCTTATCTTATAGTCTATCGTTCCCTCAGGTGACTCTGCATATTTATCCATTTTCTCATTGTTGAAGGTGAAATTATACCTAAGATCTGTACTAAAGTTATCTGTAATTTTCAAAAATGTAGGTGAATGTATTGCTGCTCCAATAATTAAAGAATTAATGGGCTTAAACATCAAGCCGAACTTTCCATTAATGCCGACTCCTGTAGCGACTTTATATTCTCTAAATTGTATCTGGTCAAAAAATGGTACAACCTCCTGGTCATCACGCTCTTGATATAACTTTCTTTCGTTGTATTTATACATAGGAACACCGATTGTCGCTCCCAATAACAACTTATTGCTCAAGTTAACTCCACCCGAAAGCGCCATCTCATTATATCGTCCACTTGCTTGAATGGATTGATATTTGTTGAGTTCTACGTCTTTGTAATTTTCATAGTCATAAGAATAAGTGCCATCGGGTCTTTGTTGCACCAAGGCTTCCACATCCCATGCCAATCCGGCTTCGTAATTATCGAGATGATCCGGGTTCAGGCCATTACCCAATGCGGCAAATCTTTCTGTAATCGAGCCTTTGCTCTTTCCTCTAAACAGACCGTTTTGGCTATTATCTTGAAAGCCATTGATTCCCAGACCAAAGGCGTAGCTAACTTTTTCATCTGACTGGTGCGCTATAATCAATCCGACGTTTGGCAGTCGAAATTTTGTTTTATTGTCGTTGTTTACCGGTCGTTGGCTACCTTCTACCAATTGCATTTCAGAGCTATTGCTCACTACCGTCGGAGAAATCATTACCTCAGACATCCTATATTGAGCTATACCGGCCGGGTTAGATGATAAAGTAGTAAAATCGGCTCCTATCCCACTCATATTTGAGTTGGTCCCTGATGCCCGACCAGTACCAAGAAGAGTCTGATTAGATACCCGTAGTACATCTAATGCAGATTGTCCATGAGCTTGCTGAAACATCATCCAGCACACAGATCCCAATATTAAAATTTTTATTTTTTTCATGATTATCAATATTATATAAAACTCAATTGTATTGTCACCGGTTACTCCGTCTTTCCGAAGAACTTGCAATCTTCCATTGTAATATTACTCAGGAATGATTCAAAAAATATGGGCTTGCCAATTTAAACCCGAATTCAGTAATTGAGGTTTTCCAAAATGAAAGAGTACTGATTATGAGTAATGTCCCGATGTACGAAATCGTTTATCCACGTAGCACTTTCTAGTGCAGAATAAGGGCTTACAAGTAATATTTCGTACAAAACATCTCTTAAATAAACAAAGGTGGGAAGACAGTTGCTAGCCACCTTTGTTTACATTTAATCAACACTTTCTCTTTATCTTAATTATGCTCGCTTTAGCCGCGTGATCTGGAAGATGAGCCTGATGAAGAATTAGAGCGGCCCGAGTCATTACTTCCACTATTAAAGGATCCTGAAGAGCTATTAGACCTAGAAGGTGTAAAGTCAGAACTGTTGGATCTTGATCTTGTTGGCGTATCAAAGGATCTATCCGATTTAAACTCTATGGAAGGTCTGCTTTCTCTTTGAGGCGTAGTACGTTCTCTTGAAGGTCTATCATTATTTGAACGAGAAGGAGTTAGGTTTCTATCTCTTGAAGTTGGTGTATTTACCCGGCCTTCACTTCTTGTTCTGGTGGAAGATGAGTTTCTACCATCAATGGCACCTTCTGAAGAAGGATTTAATCTGTCTCTACTTCCACTTACACGTGTACCTTCGCTGCCTCTCAATTGTTCTTTATAACCGGAAGAACTTCCGACAACTGCGCCACCATTGCGTGCTCCATATACGCGTTGAGTTTTTTGGTTAGTGTTGTAGTCGCCTCCCCAATAGTTGTTATTCCATCCATTATAATAATATGGATAGCCATATCCGTAACCGTATCCATAGCTATATGGATAGCCGTAGCCATAAGGGTAGCCGTAGCCATAGCCGTAAGGGGATCCATAAGGACTTCCATACCAACTATCATACATACATGAACTATTCCAGAAGCCACCATTATAATAGCGATTATAGCTAAAGAAAGGGTCATACATGAAGGTCACACTTGGACGGAAGGCCCAATTGTTGTAACCATAACCACCACTATACCAAGGGTCATAATAGCCGAAGCCGCTTTGATTGTACCTGTGGAATCTATTGATTCTACTGGTATAGGAATAATCATCATAATAGCCATCGTCATAAGCATAGCTTTCATCGTCATATTCTCCTGAATTTATCGCATTATTCCCTTCGTATCCTTGAGCATAAGTCGAGGAGTTATTGGAATAGTCGTTAGAGTATGAATTCTTAGATTGTTTTTCTGAAGAAACATACGAATTAGGCAGATTGTCTTTTTTTGGATTAAAATAGACATCGTCAAATTGTGCTTGCGCTGAAAATGACAGAAATATCATAAAGACTGCCATTGAAACCATAAATTGCAAAGCTTTCATTTTATAAAATTTAATATTAAAAACTTATTTTCTATTATCAACGGCTAAAGTATTACTTTTATCCCTGATTTTTAGTTAAAATATTAATAATATTTATTTTCAATAAGTTAAATACAGCGCTGTTGATACTGTGTTAAACGATTTTTTACCATAAAAGTTAAAATATTAAAGATTTAGCGACAATAATAAATGAGTAAAGAAATTACCAATAAGGAAGAGAATTATTCGGCGTGGTACTCCGATATTGTTTTAAAAGCGGGCTTAGCTGAGCACTCGGCGGTCAAAGGATGTATGGTTATTAAGCCTTATGGTTATGCTATTTGGGAAAAAATGAGAGACCAGTTGGATAAAATGTTCAAAGAAACCGGTCACGTCAATGCTTATTTCCCACTCCTTATCCCCAAAAGTTTTTTGAGTAAGGAGGCGCAGCATGTTGATGGCTTTGCTAAGGAATGTGCTGTTGTGACGCATCACCGCCTGATGAATGACCCGGATGGCAATGGTGTGGTAGTCGATCCATCAGCTAAATTGGAAGAAGAGCTTATCATCAGGCCTACATCGGAAACGATAATATGGAATACTTACCGGGACTGGATTAAGTCATATAGAGACCTCCCTCTTCTCATCAACCAATGGGCCAATGTGATGAGGTGGGAGATGCGCACTCGTCTTTTTCTTCGTACGGCAGAATTTTTGTGGCAAGAAGGACATACTGCCCATGCCACAGCGGAAGAGGCTATTGCCGAATCTAGGACTATGCTCGATGTTTATGCGGAATTTGCGGAAACATTTATGGCTATGCCCGTCATTAAAGGTGTAAAATCTGAAAACGAAAGATTTGCCGGCGCAATTGACACATATACCATTGAAGCATTGATGCAAGATGGCAAGGCATTACAGGCCGGCACATCACACTTCTTAGGACAAAATTTTGCGAAGGCCTTTGACGTTCGCTTCCTCAATGATAAGAATACAGATGAATACGTATGGGCTACATCCTGGGGTGTCTCCACCCGTCTCATCGGGGGATTGATTATGACACACTCCGACAATCATGGTCTTGTCCTGCCTCCTAAGTTGGCGCCTATTCATGTTGTCATAGTGCCCATACCTAAAGCAACTGAAGAAATCGATACGGTGGCTCATCAATTGATGGCTGATTTGAAATCAATGGGAATTTCTTTTAAATATGATAATGACGAAAAACGTCGCCCTGGCTACAAGTTTGCCGACTATGAGATGAAAGGCGTTCCCGTCAGGATAGGCATCGGTGCCCGGGATCTGGCAAATAACGAGGTCGAATTGGTGCGTCGCGACACCCTCGAAAAGTCAATGGTCAAAATTGAGGGTCTTGCTCAGACAATACGTCAAATGTTAGAGGATATTCAGGACAATCTTTTTAATAGGTCAAAGAAGTTTAGAGATGAAAATATAACAGATGTGGACAACTTCGACCAGTTTCAGGAAGTATTGAATCAAAAAGGAGGATTTATTCGAGCGTACTGGGACGGAACGACAGAGACAGAAGAGAAAATCAAAGAAATCACCAAAGCCACCATACGCTGTATTCCTTTGGATAGTAATAACGAAGAGGGGATATGCGTTTTTTCCAAAAAGAAAGCAACTCAAAGAGCCTTATTTGCAATCGCTTATTAATTTAAAAGTTAACACATGAGTTTTGAAATAACCGGTAAAATCGTAAAAAAATACGATATCGAAGCCAAAACAGCCACCTTCCAAACCCGTGAATTTGTCATCGTTACAGATGAAACGTATCCTCAATATGTCAAGTTTCAGCTTTCACAGGAAAGGGTCAACCTTATTGAGTCTTTTCAAGAAAATGATGTTGTTAAAGTCTCTTTTGACTTGAGAGGAAGAGAGTGGCAAGGTAAATATTTTACCAATTTAAATGCATTTAGAGTTGTAGGACAAAGCAGTGAAGCTCCGCCTATTAATGATATCCCATTTGAAATAAGTGACCATCAGACGGATACCGATTTACCTTTTTAACCTAAATTGACGTTCTTGTTTCGCACGATTATAGTTTGTATTTTACTCTCCATGAGTTTGGGGCTTAGTGGTCAGTCTTATGCCGACGAAATCCCTATTACCGGACTAAGCATCAGCCAGGACGATGACTATGCCGAATGGAACTTCTATGGAGCCGAAGAGAATCCTATCGGATATCTTAAGCTCAGATGGAAGCATCAAAACGACTGGACAGAATGGGATTATCGAATTGGCGACATTACCGGCCAAATAAAACAACGTACCAAGGGCGATGCCAATGTATGGGAATTAAGATCCAACAATACTGTTCTTACCATTAAAACCATCTACAGTGGAGACTTCAACCAATGGCGAATCACCGATGACAGCAAGACGCTTACATTCAAGACACTTTATCAAAATGTATATGACGGCTGGAAAAGTAGTAGTAAGGCCGGCGACTTTGAAGTATATTCTCAATGGGAAATGGATCCCCGCGACTGGATTATCTATAATAAGCTAAATCCGGAATACAATCAACCCTTTGTCGTTGCAATGGTCTTTATAGCCAGCTTTTACTCTAGCCCAAAATATTGACATTGTTGAAAGATACTGCCGGATCAAATATATAGGAGCTCTATTTTAAGTAATTCCCGATTGGATATTCGCAATATCCCGATTATATTGTCCTAAGCGACGATCATCTATAGAAGGCTTGACCGCTTTTGTGTTGTATAGCTATTTTGAAATTCAGTACGGGGCTTTCCCGTTTGTCTTAAAGTGAACATATCTTTAAACAGCTCCGTATATGAAGCAGTATGTTGAATCATATTGCCATTTTCAAAGGAATAACCCGTGTATTTTCGACGTACTGTATCGTCTTTGACTATTTTCTTATAAAATTCAGGATAAAATATCATCGGATAATTTTCAAATCCTTTGCCGCTATTGGATTTCAAAAACAATCGGCTGATCGCTGCCTGGTTGATTTTACGCTGGTCAGGCAAAGTCTGTTCATCATGACTTTCATCATTCCACACTGCAAAATGAGGCGAAAGATCCTTGACGTTTTTCAATATGTTCTGAAGATGTTCATCCATAGTAGATAGGATGCGTATGTTGAGTCCGACAATGAGGCCGGCATCTTTTATTTGATTGATTAAATCAAAGACAGGAATATCCTTGTAGCCTATATTCTCGTGGTTGATTCTCTTGGTTGTGGCGTCGCTTAGATTGAGGATAACTCCTTTAAGCCCTTTCTCTACCAAGGCACTATAATTTAATTCATAAGTATCTTCTTCCAGAACCAGCCAGGACTCTGTACCTTTTTTGCACATATTGAGCATACGGCCTAACATATAATTCATAGAGCGCGGTTGATGCCATTTAATATACAACTTATGGGTCATGGTGTCCCAGCTAAATTTGCCGGTAGCAAACAAGTCGATGGTTGTATTGAGCCTGCTTTGACTTCCACAACTTGTAAGGTCAATATACGATACCCCGGGCGTTATAAGGCTTTGTTCTTCTTTTAAGTTTTCAAACTCGTGGATGATATACCGTTCAAAGGCTTTGCCAAAAAATAATGGAATAAATGGATTCCAAAAAAACTTCCCATTGTGCTTCAGTACCTTTTCAAAATGAAAGGGACTTGCAAAGCCACTATACTTTTTATCTAAACCTTTAAAGTATTTAATTGCTGCGTTGAGACTCTTGGTTTCACCCAGACCGACCATAAAAATACGTGTAGTCAAAGCTGACATTAAAAAGCTTTTTTCAAACTTGTCAGAACTAAGTATTTTAGAGGCTTGATTTACTTTTCCGGTTTTTGATCCTGTATTATTTCCCATAAGTTTTAAAAACAATCCAAGTTGTTATAAAAATTGCGTAATTTGCAATGACATATCTAAAATTGTATCACAAATAACAACAATAGACCTTATAAAGTAACAACATTTTATACGGATATCTTTGAAATATACTCTTAAATATTTGTTAAATTTAATATATGCCCTGCGCTAATTTGTCTAAAATGCCATTTATACTGACTTTATGTTTCTATGTTAACATAATAGCTGCTCAGACAATAGCGATATCGAGTGAAATTCCGATGGAGTCCAACCGCAATTATGATATTTTAGGATATTTCAATAAAAACATAATGCTATTAGAAGAAGATGGACGCAATGTCATTTTACATTCTTTTGATAATAATCTTAAAAAAGTCAATACATCATCCATCACGACTGATTCACGCAAAGCAAGGCTCTTTGGCTATGTTCCGCAGGATAGTTTATTGACTTTATATTACAAATATTCCGAAAATGGCGAATACATTGTTTCAGTGGTTAATTACAATCCCCAGCTAAATGTGGAGAGTAAGTCAATCCTCAAATCCTATTCCAAAAACCAAACCCGTGTTTTTCCGATCAATGTCTCTGACGACCATGCTTTTCATCTGGTAACCTTAGAAGAAGGCCCATCTCATACAGATCGATATATCATGTACCATGCACCAAGCAATACTATCCTATGGGAAGAAGTCGATCCATTGGCTGATGATAGAGTCTTTGCAGAGGACCGGCGTGGTCGCATCATCACCAATAAAGGGGCATTTATTTCTCTTTATGCCAAAGGTAGAAGCCGACTAAAAAACAACTACAATATCTCATATATTGGAGCAGATGGGTTCAGACAAGCTGAACTACAACTTGACAATATTCCCATCACAGATATCCATCTTAGTTATGATAATCAGTCTAACAGCATCATTGTAACTTGTATTTACCTCAATGACAACCTCTCCGAACAAGAAGGAATAATGATTATTAAACTTGACCAACAGTTAAATTATATAGGCGGCATTAAAAAAATACCATTTACAAGGCAGACCATCAATGACTATTTCGGACAAAATCAGCGCAGCAAAAACGGCATTTCCGACATGTATATCAATGGTATTCAGGAACGACAAGATGGCGGAATCCTTCTTTTTTGTGAACAGAAAAAAGAAATCAGTCGTGTAAACAACACAGCCAGGAGTGCCTTTGTGCCGACCAGTACGAGCATAGATTATTATATGGATGACATCGTATTGACCAGCTTAAATGCGGATGGCAACTTGGAATGGCAGAAATTGTTACAAAAAAAACAATACTCTTACGATGACAATGCCGTTTATTCATCTTATTTTATCCATGCCAATCCATCCAAAATTCATTTGTTGTACAACGATGAGATAAAAAATGAAAATACCATCAGCGAATATACCATCAGCCCTTTGGGTAAAATAGAGCGGAGAGTATTGTTTAACACTTTTGGGAGCGACCTACACCTACAGATTCGCAATTCTGTTCAAATAGACGCCAATAGCAGTATCCTCCCCAGCATCCGAAAAAGTAGCCTGAGATTGGTTAAAATAGAATATTAAACCCCGAATCAGCAGAAGAGGATTTGAAAAGCCATTTCGTGCTGATTATAAGGGGAATCTGAATCGTTTCCATATTTGTCTAATGCGGGATGTAGGTTGATGATGCGGCTACTATCAACACCAATATAGTAAAGAGTGGGAGAATAAACTATGTATGGTGGAGAATATCTATGATTTTAACCCAAATTCCGCATTTGTCTAATGCGGAATCGATTTACGACTCGTAATCAATGGTTTACAGAAACCATTGAAACGATTCGTACATCGGGATTAACCCTCATAATCAGCACTATACGGTTTTTCAAAACCTTTACTGCTGAATTCGGGTATAACCCAAAAAAGTAATCCTGACTAAACCCGAAAAACATAATTTTCTATATTAATCCACCTACGAAAACCGGTTTATCTTCGATCCTGCTTCGCGGTCGCTGAACAACGAATACTCAAAAGCACGGATGTGTCTGCCTTAATTAATAAAGTGGTAGATGTGCTTTTGTTTATTCGTCTTAATGTTAGCGGTTCGCCTTTATTGTTCTTAATATAGGTCACGATAAAAATCTGTTCCTAGGTCTATATTTTCTCTATCAGGATTTACTTGTTCTAGAGCATTTATGATTTTCAACTTTAATATTTCATTATAATCCTCCTCATTTATTATAGATGTAATTATTTCGAATAGTAAGTCTTTATTAATGATATTGTCTGCTACTGTCACTGCAATGTTTTCCATTTCAATAATAAACTTGTTGATAAAAAAATCAAGTCCATTAATTTCTAAAAAAAATGCTCCCATTGCAATTGATGTTCTCTTGTTTCCATCGTTAAAGGCATGAAATTTATTGAATGAAAAAATCAAATGCGTCAGTTTTTCTTCAAAGGTTGGATAGTAGTCATCATTTTGAATATGAGTTAAAGGACTATCAATGTTTCCATATTCTATAATGCCTTCTCTTCCTCCTGATATTTCTAAAATTTTATCATGAATTCTTATGGCATACTCTGTTGTAAAAAAGTTTAATGCCATTTTATCTTTCTTTTAATCGTTTAAAAACTTCTTTGTTATCTTCTAAGCGTTGTTCTAAATCCATACTTCTATCTCCCAAGAATTTGTCGTAGTCATCAGAACTAACTTCATTGACGTACTCTTTGAGCTTTTCATGTAAAGCATCTCTAAAAGCCAAGTCTCTGCTTGCCATTAAACTTCTTGCTTTTTCTCTTAATGGGATTAATGTAGCTTCTGTAATTTGCTCATATGTAATGAACAATAAATTAACTTCAGAAAGACCTAATTTTCTTCCTAATCGTTCAAACTCTGATTTAAGAAATTTGGAAAATCCATTTTCATACCCTGCTATTAAATCAAGTATTTCTGAATACATTGTACTACGAACACTTTCTTTTGTACTTAGTTTTAATATTTGTCTATACTCTTTTGCATTTTCCTTAAATATACTTTTATAAATCTTGTCAGTTAGTTGACTGTATTTAAATTTATTTTCAATTATATAATAATCTAGAGCATTTGTGAATTCTTGTCTATAATTATATTCTCTAATTGCACTTGGTAAAAACTCCTCTTCTCGTTGATTGATAAACTTAGTTTTTCCACCAAGTTTTTGGTTTAAAACATCAATAACAATGTCTAGAATTGCCGAACGAAGAGTTTGAGCTTTTTCAGATTCTGTTAAAAGCATTCCAACATTTAAGAAAGATTTATATGTAAAAACTGCTAACTGAGGTGTTCTTGATAAACCATCTAATTCATTTTCAAATGATTGAACCATGTTCCCGACATTTGTGTCGGGAACATAATCACAGTCATTTATCCTTTTTATAAAGTCAGTTATCTTATCCTTGAAATCTTTTAATTTATATCCACTGTAAATTTCATATCCACTTTCAACTATTTCATCTCTATGGTTTTCAACAATCCTTTCAATTGTTCGTATGTCAACTTCAAAATATTCCGCAAGTTGTTGTTTGGTAAATCGAAATTTACCATCATGTTTAAACCCAAAAAAACCTACTTGCTGATATACTTCTTGTATAGCAATATTATTGTTTAATATATTTTTTCTGTCTAAGTCGGAATTTGTTAAATCTTTTGCCATTTTCAAAGATACGATATTTTTATTTGTGCGAGGTTCTAAAGAGTGACAGATAATGGGGGTCGAGTATTAGCAGTAGCGGGTTTCGTGTACGGATTTTCCATTCTGTTAACGACTTAAATTTATTGAAAAATGTTCAAATCTGGCACTCAAACCGCTTTTGCTTATACACATTGTTGGGTTAGTGCTTTTATTTTAATTCGTCTTTGGCCTCCTTAATATTGATTCTGGCATTATAACCATGTTTTTCAAGCAGGTAAAGCAAATTACTCCCATTTATCAGGGTTATCGGTTTGTCTTTCGCAAAGTTGAATGAATCAGAACCAAAATCAGAAGTTGTTACCAATATTCCTTTTGTTGCACCTTCGTTCATAACAGTACCATATAAATCTCTGACTGACGATACGCCCACGATGTTTGTATAGCGTTTAGCCTGAATGACAATTTTTCCACCGCGAATTGGATCGGGGTCATAAGCAATTGCATCTACGCCTCCGTCTCTACTTGATTGAGTAACTTTAACTTCTCCACCATTTGTCTTAAATTCTTTCTCAAAGATTTCTCTTATTAAATGTTCAAAATCCTCCCAGTGCATTGATGCCAAATTGGTAGAAGAGTCTATTCCAATTTCTTGAGACGGCACAAATCTTTTATCATTATTCTCAATTGTGATTATTGGTTTTATAGGTGTTAGATTGCTAATTTTATTTACAGATATTCCTTTAAGACTTTTGAAGCACTCTTTGGGGTCAACTTCAGATAAGTTGATTGAGCTAAACTTATTTTTCTCACAAAACACAGAGAGAATACAGTCTTTGTTATAAAGTCCAGTTGCCTTATTAATAGCATTTGACCAACCATTGAAAACTATTCCAATAATTAAATTTGAAAAATCACTTCGGAACGAAACATTCATTGAATCAAGAACAATTCTATAAATGACATCATCGTATAATTTGTCAAGTTCCCTTTCTGAAAAGTTGATTTCCTTGTATTCGTCCCTTGTCTTTACATATCTCAATTCTTTTATAGTAGGAAACTTTTCAATTGATGGAAGCAGATATTCAATTATAAGAACCTGATTTTCATCATTGTAGTCAGCAATTATGTCTTTGGTAAAATTAGGGTTGTAGATTATTTCATTTAATACCTTTACGTGATATTCTGCAATAGAATTATTACTTTTTTTGCTGTAATTTGTTTTCAACATGTCAACCTCAATGTTTTTTTGTTTCTGAATTTCTTTAAATTCTTTCTGCTCATATGACCATTGATCTTCTTTTTGCTTGTACTTTTCTTTAAGTTCAGATATTCTTTTATCAATTGAATTTAAACTAGAAGTGTAAAAGGATTTTAGCAATTGATTTAATTCTAATTTCTTACGTTCAATTTCAGTCAAAAACTTATCTTTTTCACTCAAATTTTGACTTGTAGAAACGAAGTATTCAGGCTGGTAAATTTCCTCAGTATTCTTTATTTTTTCTTTAAATCGTTCATTTATGTTAATGGGTTTATAGTCACTATAGTCATAAAACGAGTCCCATATTTTGTCATATTCTATAGTCTCTATTTTGAGGATGCTTTGGAGTTTAGAAATAGCATTGATGGGGTCGTAACTATTGTCTTCAGTTTTTGATTTATGTTTTAATCCCCTTAAATAATCTTCTGTTTTTTCTAGATCAAAGAATAATTTCTCTTTTGTTTTTTCAATTCTGGCTTTTTCTTGCTCATATTTTTCATTCATACCTTTTATAATGGCATTATGAATGTTTAGTTGTTTTTGCTTTTTTAAATCTTGACGCTTTATGAATTTTATAATTCCAAAAATGAGAAGAACAATACCAGCAATAGCCCCTATCACAATAATATTATCTATAACAATCTCGATGATTATTGCAACGATAAAAGCCACAAATCCCAATACTATAAGTAGTACAGTTGCCTTGTTATTTCTTCTAGCCATCAGTGTTTGTATTGTTTCTTTTGGGGATTCCGCATTATCCCTAACAATTGTATTTCCTTGCGTATATTTTTCATATAAATGTAAGCATTATTCTGATATGTCCAAATGATCTAAGGGAGAAATAACGTCTTTTTCCATCTTATCCGTGATATGTGTGTAGATTTCCGTTGTTTTTAAAGAGTTGTGCCCTAATAATTCCTGTACTTACCGGATATCCATTCCTCCGGTATCAAATGTGTGGCAAAAGTATGGCGTAGCGGATGTACCGTAGTGTTTTCATCGACACCGGACTTTTGTACAGCCCGATGCATTATGTGTAGTACACTTCGTTCATTATATTAGCTCCCGGTCTGACTTTCGATTAGATATACGTTGGCTTGTATTCTGGTAGGCAATGCTCCAATAAAGGGAGCAAGGATAGAGATAACTTGGTAATTCTGTCTTTTTTCCTTTTGCACACTTTATTTTTGCGAATTAGTTAGATGCAATTCAGCAGTTAAGGTTAAGCGGCATTTACAATGGTCAAAGGTAGATCTGTGAATTGTCTTATATTAAATACCCCAACCGTTAATTGCCACACTTCACATAAAAACTAAAAAAAAGTTTGTTATTTTAAAAAAAGATATATCTTTGCAACGCTTTAGAAGAAAAGCACTCAAAATAAAATGGGAGCATAGCTCAGCTGGTTCAGAGCATCTGCCTTACAAGCAGAGGGTCAGGGGTTCGAATCCCTTTGCTCCCACTACTCTCACAAGGGTTTCAAGAAATTGGAACCCTTTTTTGTTTCGATAAACCTTCACCTTTGTAATTAGGCATACTCAGCGCTTCTATACAATTCGCACATTGTTGGTTTTTGCTTGGAATAATACTATTTGAAAAAAACGATATTGTAAGGTGTAATAATAAGGGTGACTGTATTTGCACTAAATATAAAGTGCCCACGGCCGGATTCGAACCGGCACGGACGTAGTCCACAACCCCCTCAAGATTGCATGTCTACCAATTTCATCACGTGGGCTTTCAAATTTATCGCTATAATCCATTGATTATGCGCCAAATAGAGTAAATTACAAAACGATTTCGCCTCTAAAATGGACGTGAAGTTATAAAATCTATTTTATTTATTGGGTATTTTTTCAAATATCGCTTAATTTTGCTCTCCTTGTTATACAATCGAAACACATCATGATAGATATTGAATTTAAAAATTTGGTTGGTAAATCAGCCTTTGGAGTATGCTCCTATATCAGCGAAAAATTTGGTGTCTCTATAACAAGAGTGCGGCTTTACTTCATCTATCTTAGTTGCGCTACCTTAGGTTCATCCTTCGTCGCTTATCTTTTCCTTGCCTTTTGGGTCAATATCAGAAAGTATCTGAAACGCAATAATCGAGCTGTTTGGGAATAATCTCAATCTTTTCTTTATTTTCATCTTATCTTCTTAACGAACCACCAATAATGGGATTCTTATTTTGTGACGGACGGCACCCACTGTTGTTCCGAAGATTAAGTCATGGAACCACTGATGTCCATGAGCAGCCATAATCAATAAGTCGGCATCAAAAGCATGTACGATAAGAGGAATCTGCTTTTTGGGATTTCCGTATGCGAGTGAATAATCAACCTTGTAACCCAATGAAGTCAAGTGCTCTACATAGTTGATGAGGTTTGTCTTATCGGAAGAGGCCTCCCTATCATGTGATTCACTTCCCGAAATATAAGCGCCGGCAGATTCTACGATGTGGATAAGGTGATAGTGTGCGTCTTTGCCTCCCTCGTGTATGGCTCTACTTACCGCCTTAGAATCCATCCCTGAAAAATCCAGTGCTATAGCAATACGCCGGAATCGAGGTACAGAATGCACTTGCAGTGGCGCAAATTGTCCGTGTGGGGTAAGCGTCGTAACAGCCGTTTTCCTTCCCAACAAGGGCTTGATGGTCAAGTATAACAATAAGGCTAAAGCACCCCCAAACAAAGGAACAATAACCAACCACACCAACAAAGGATGTATGTCAGCACCCATCAACTCTTCCTTAAGCGTGTCAATCACCAACTTTATATTCAGGCTTACTATGGTCAATGCTATCAACCACGAGGCTATTTTCACCCACAGCTTGATGGCAAAAACACCCATTTTTTCTTTATCTGAGACAAAGTGTATCAAGGGAATGATGGCAAAGCCCAACTGTAAGGAAAGGATAACCTGACTTAAAATAAGCATGGGTCCGGTCTCATTTTCACCATAGATCAAAATAACTATCATTGCCGGAATAATGGCGACCAGTCGCGTGATTAATCGCCTCAACCATGGCTGAATACGGATGTTGAGGTAGCCTTCCATGACGATTTGCCCTGCAAGTGTGCCGGTAATGGTAGAGCTTTGCCCGGCGGCTATCAATGCTACTGCAAATAAAATAGGCGCTAATTTATTCCCTAATACCGGTTCCAAAAACTTGTGCGCATCTTGAATCTCAGCAACGTCATGCATACCATTTTTATAAAATGTTGCAGCCGCCAAAATTAAAATAGCGGCATTGACAAAAAATGCCATATTGAGCGCTACCGTTGAGTCTATCATATTGAATTTGATAGCATTTCTCAGACCCTTATCATCCCGATTAAAGCGCCGCGTTTGTACTAAGGCAGAATGCAAATATAAGTTGTGTGGCATTACCGTCGCTCCGATTATTCCAATGGCTATATAAAGAGCCGCAGTGTTGGGAATCGAAGGAACAAAGCCACTCGCTATCTCATGTATATCCGGTTGGGCAAAGTATATTTCAACCACAAAGGCACCGCCTATAATAGCAATAAGGCATATTATCAACGCCTCCATTTTACGGACACCATAGTTTTGAAGCAATAAAAATAAAAAAGTATCTAATACGGTCAAACCAACGCCCCATATCAAAGGAAGTCCAAATAATAATTGCAATCCAATGGCCATCCCCAATACCTCAGCCAGGTCAGTCGCCGCAATGGCAATCTCAGCCAATATCCATAAACATATATTGACAAAGCGTGGATAATGCGCCCTCGATGCTTGTGCCAAGTCAAGACGTTGTACCAATCCCAGTCGTGCCGATAAGCTTTGTAATAAAAGAGCCATAATATTGGACATCAACAGTACCCATATCAAAGTATAACCAAATTGGCTTCCACCTGCTAAGTCCGTCGCCCAGTTGCCGGGATCCATATAGCCCACACTGACTAAATATGCAGGCCCCATAAAAGCAAAAAGTTTTTTCCAAAAACCTTTTTTTTCAGAAACAGCCACTGATGCATGGATGTCAGAGAGAGAACGGTCGTCGTGTTTGGACTGCATATCTATGTTTGTTATAAAGCCCTTACGGTAAACAACGCTTACATTGTAAGAGTATTATTATTATTTTGTTGGCAAATGTAATATAATTTGTTAGAATATACTAAGATTTATTTTGTCCAATATTAAATATAATCAAATAGGGGATCGTAAAACCCTAATTTCTCATTAGAAAATACCGAATCGATAAGCGATTCGTACGTCAGGATTGCCCTTATAATCAGAACCTTTCAGTTTTTGGAAAAGCTCAATTGGTGCATTCGAGTTTAATACCGAAAAAGAGAATAAATTATTTTAGAATAATGGGAGTAATATTGGCAACTCTTACGCCTACAATTGGGTATATCCCGAACCTTTGAATGCCTCAAAGGCTGGTTGTATCCGCAAATAAGCCAAATCATCCAATGTATCGATTAGATTAAGGTCAGGCAATCCTTTTTTTACGGAGGCATGAATACACTTATATCCATTGACGGTATCTTCTTTGATAGAATAAATACAAGCTTTGTACAATGGAATCATCGCATCGTGTGCGTCTGATGCTTCTGCCAGTTCCAACTGTGCCATTGCGTCATCCAATTTGTATTCTTTAAGCAAGCGGATTCCTTTTTTCTTATATGGATTCTCTTCTTTTCCGCCATAGTTAACGATAAGACTTTCTTTTACCGGAATTCCATTGCGGAATATATCTAACAATACTTGTAACTCGGCGGAAACACGTGAACGCACTAAATATTTAACTTCTTTGCCATCTTCTTGAATAGCAAAAAAATGTTCTGTCCCCCACATGCTGCCTTTCTTTGAAACTTCCCTACCATTGACGGTGACGGTCTCTATACCTTTCCAGTCATTGAAAAATTCAAAAACTTTATCGTCGATTATTGTTTTTAAATACTGCATATCTAAATTTTGTATATTGTTATATTTTCGGTCTAATTACTATTTCTTAACTTGATTTAAACTTTGCAATCGCCTGTCGAGTAAATTCACTTAAAACGAGCTTTCCTGATATCGCAGCTCTTTCAGACAATAGCGTATCCCAGTGTTGGGTGCCTTCCCAAAATATTTTTTTTAATTCAGCCATAGCGTCAGGGCTGTATGAGTTCCAACGCTGAATGAGTGATTCTATATACTGGTCAACTTGGTCAATGGTATCGAAGACTTCTTGTAATAGGTTATGTTGTTTTGCCCACTCGGCGGTTTGCCACTCGTCAGGTGTTAGTGACATCTTAGCAAATGCGGAAAGTCCGGCCTTTCTTTCTACTGCCGGACCAATCACGAAGGGCCCAATTCCGACAGCCAGTTCACTCAGTCGTATCGATGCAAATCGGGTGGCAATTACATGGTCGGAGGCGGCAATTAATCCGACGCCACCGCCTACTGCTTTGCCCTGCACTCTTGTTAGGACAATCTTATTACTCTTTCTTATAGCATTTATGACATTGGCAAAGCCGGAAAAAAACAATAGACCTTCCTTTTCATCTTTTATTGACATTAACTCATCAAAGCTTGCACCGGCGCAGAATGTCCTATCGCCAGCGCTTTTTAATAAGATTACATTGGGTCTTTCCTTGTTTGCGGCATTAATCTGAGTTACAAGTTGTGTAAGCAATGTCCCCGGCAATGAATTGCCCGCAGGATGAAAAAATTCTATTATAATCCGGTCAGCTTGTACCGTACTCTTTACATAGGATTCCATACCAATTCTTTTGTTCTTATTTATTTATCTTCCAATTTCTTTACCATAGTCAGAATAGTTGCCACAGCGACGGTTTCATCTACTTCATCGTATATTTCGACATAATATTTTACGATACCTTTTGCTACATCTTCTTCCGACTTTTTTTCTTGATTGACTTTTTCCTTAACGGTGAGCTTTACACCGATTGTCATACCGGCATAGACCGGCTTTAAAAAACGGCATTCTTCCAGTCCATAGTTCAGCAATACCGGACCTTTGCCCGGATCAACGAATAAGCCGGCAGCAGCCGACAATACGAAGTATCCATGAGCAACACGTTCTGTAAAGATTGTTCCGTCTAAGCTCGTCACATCGGTATGGGCGTAAAAGTGATCCCAGCTCACATTGGCAAAGTTGACGATATCTGTTTCCGTGATTGTGCGCTTATGTGTAATCAGCGTATCTCCGACAACCAGCTCTTCAAAGTGAAGTCTAAATGGATGTTTTGAGGGCTCTTTATATTGACCACCGGGTTGATATACCTGAGTTATCTCGGTAAGGGTTGTCGGTGATCCCTGGACGGCACAACGCTGCATATAGTGCTTGATACCACGGAGGCCACCCATTTCTTCTCCGCCTCCTGCTCTTCCCGGTCCACCGTGCACGAGAAGGGGCATTGGACTCCCATGACCGGTACTTTCTTTAGCACAATCTCTATTAAGAACAAGTATTCTACCATGGTATGGAGCGGCACCCAGCGTATATTGTGTAGCTATTTTGTCATCATAGGTAACAATGGAGCTGACAAGTGAGCCCTTGCCCATATTGGCCAATTCTATTGCGTGTTCTATGTCGTCATAGCCGATTACCGTTGATACAGGTCCGAATGCCTCAATATGATGAACATTACTTTGGACACCAGTATTATTTGCCTTTAATAATATTGGTGACATAAAGGCTTCTTTGCTAACATTATCGCCCACTAGGTTGACATGTTCTGACATGCCACAGATCAGGTCGGCATCTTTGAGCAGGAGAGAGACTTTGGACAAAACCTCTTCTGCCTGTTTCCGACCCACAAGAGAGCCCATTTTAACATCCTTCTCCTTTGTGTCGCCGACAACAACCTTTTCTAAGGCTTCTTTCAAGGCAGAAGAAACCTCGTCTATCCGCTGTTGGGGCACAATAATCCGGCGAATAGCAGTACACTTTTGACCGGCTTTGGTTATCATTTCTCGACGAACTTCTTTTATAAAAAGGTCAAACTCGGGGCTTCCGGGCTGTACATCATTGCCTAAGATGCAGCAGTTGAGCGAATCGGCTTCCATATTGAAAGGCACTGCATGTTCGATGATATTGGGATTTGTCTTTAATAGCCGACCAGTCTCTGCGGAGCCCGTAAATGTTACGACATCTTGTTCTCTGACAAAGTCTATTAAGTTGTGTGCCGATCCGGATACAAGTTGCAAGGCACCTTCGGGAAAGATACTACTTTCAATGATGTCTTTAAATACAGCTTCTGTCAAAAAGGAGGTGACGGCAGCCGGTTTGACGATGGCGGGCATTCCGGCCAGTAGGTTAACAGCAATCTTTTCCAACATACCCCATACCGGAAAGTTAAAAGCATTGATGTGTAACGCCACTCCAAGCTTGGGTACCAAAATGTGTTGACCAATAAATGAACCTCCTTTCGATAGTGGTGCATATTCACCATCAATGCAAAATGGCTGATCTGGCAACTTACGGCGTAGGCTGGCATTGGCAAAAAGATTGCCTATTCCGCCTTCAATATCTACCCAGCTATCTATACGGGTAGCGCCTGTCTTGTAAGATTCTTCGTAATATTTTTCCTTTCGGTCGAATAGGTATAAAGCCAAAGCTTTCAACATCAAAGCCCGTTGCTGAAAGGTCAGCTTTCGAAGGTTCTTGTTCCCTTTGCTTCGGGCATAATCAAACATACCTTGAAAGTCAAGTCCCTTGGACGAAACTTCTCCGAAAACCTCTCCGGTGATGGCGTGTGTAATGGGCTGTCCACCACCATCCCCACTGACCCAGTGACCTGAAATATAATTTTGAATTATTTGCATAAATATTTGTTTGATATGTATTTAGAGGTTGTATCCTCTCAACAATTTGTACAACAAAGTAATAAAAATAAAGCCATGTGGGCAAACAAAGTTTTTATTTTTATCTAAAGTGTGAAATAATAAGTCGAAACAGCATTATTGATCTTGACAAAACGAATGCTGCTGAAATCGGATTAACGCACAATAATACACGGAGTTCAATTTACAAATTCATATACAACGCTTTTATCCATTGACTTTTAGAAAAAGAGTATATTTATCCATTCAAATAAAAAAGATAATAATGTTGAAACGGTACTTGTATTTATTGGCCATCATCCTCAACACCCAAAGTGTTTGGTTGTTTTCGCAAGAGACATTTCCTAAGTACGACTTCAAAAGTGAGGTTGAAGCCAACAGATCTGTTACCTATGAAAAGGCGATAGAGTTGTATAAAATTATGACACTCTATGACAAGCGGATAAGTGTCAAAGAAGCCGGCATGACAGATGTGGGCCGTCCCTTGCACGAAGTCATTGTCGATGCAGCAAGTGACTTTGATCCCATCAAATCGAGGCAAAAGAAGAAAAATATTCTGTTTATTATCAATGGTATTCATCCCGGCGAACCTGATGGTATCGATGCTACCTTGTGGCTCGTCCAAGATATATTGACCCAGAAAAAGATGAACAAATTATTGGATCATACCGTAATAGTCATCATTCCGGTGTACAATATCAGTGGCGCCTTAGCCAGAAACGGCACTGTCAGGCCCAGTCAAAACGGTCCGGAGATGTATGGATTCCGGGGCAATGGTCAGTATCTGGACTTAAACAGGGACTTTATTAAATGCGATTCTAAAAACGCATTGAGCATAACTGCATTATTTACCAAATGGGATCCCGATATTCTTATAGACAACCACGTTTCCAATGGTGCTGACTATTCTTATGTGATGACGATGTTGGTCGGTCAGCCGGATAAATTAGGACATGGACAGCAAGAATTTCTTCGTAAGACGATGTTGCCTGACCTATATGGCAGGATGGAGAAGCGTGGATTCCCTGTGCCGCCTTATGTCAATGTATGGCGAAGTACGCCGGACAAAGGATTGCCTGGATTTATGGATACGCCGAGGTATTCATCTGGTTATGGAGCTTTGTTTCAAACCTTCTCTTTTGTACCTGAATCCCACATGTTAAAACCGTATGATCAAAGAGTCAAGGCGACGTATGCCTTTATGTTGTCCATGCTTGAATTTCAGGAAAAAAATTACGACACAATCAAAGCGAGTCGCAATGAAGCCCTTAAAGACGTACAAGAAGCCACCAATATGCCTGTACAATGGGCATTTGACAAAAATAAAGCAGATACTTTTATGTTTAAGGGCTATGATTATGAGTATATAGAAAGTGAAGTATCGGGATTGAAGCGACTACGCTATCGTAGGGATAAACCGGTTACTTGGAAAGTGCCATTCTGGGATTATGCCTTTCCTTCACAATCAGTTGATGTGCCCCAAGCGTATGTTATTCCGCAAGCTTATTCCCGAATCATTGAACGACTGGACGCCAATGGTGTTAAATATAGGACGCTTAGACAAGATACAACAATCTCTGGGTCAATGTACCGTATCGTCGATACTAAAAACCCTAAAGAACCTTATGAAGGGCACTTTGGACATAGCAATACGGTAGTTCAAACGGTTGAAATAACCAAGAACTATTTGAGAGGAGATATCATTGTCCCAACACAACAGCGAGCTAAACGCTATCTGATAGAAACATTGGAGCCACAAGGCTCTGATTCCTTTTTTAATTGGAATTTCTTTGATGCTATATTAGATAGGAAAGAAGGCTTTTCAGATTATGTTTTTGAAGATGTAGCAGCTGAGATGCTGAGGGCCAAGCCGGAGCTGAGAAAGGCTTTAGATAAAGCAATTGAAGAAGATCCCACAATGAAAGACAGTGCATATCGACAATTGAACTTTATTTATCTAAATTCTGAATATGCCGAACCATGGTCGGGCATTTATCCGGTTATGAGGATAATGAAGTGATGGATAATCCCAAATTTCATAAGAGATAAATATGGAAGCGATTGACGACATTTAGTTAGTACTCTTCAGTTTTATAAAACCTAGATTGCTGAATAATACCTAATTAAAACATAATACGATGATTTTCAGAATAATGCAAGTTGTTAACTTTGGTATAATTTTGAATTCAACACGACTAAATGGTAGCATATATTTCTTGAAGACCATACGTTGCATAGTATAACCATGTGGGTTTAATTCAATTGACCACTATATAATGGATGACGTCATTAGAAAAATTAATTAAGATATTGTAAAACAATCTATTAAAAAAATGGTTTTATCTGATAGTCGAACCTTTAACCCAAATTCCGCATTAGACAAATGCGGAATCGATTTACGACTCGTAATCAATGGTTTACAGAAACCATTGAAACGATTCGTACATCGGGATTAACCCTCATAATCAGCACTATACGGTTTTTCAAAACCTTTACTGCTGAATTCGGGTTTAAGGTCAGCATGTGATAAAATTGTATTATCTTTGCAACTCAAAATTTGGAAAAAGGATCAAAAAACGAATTTAATCATTAAATAACAAATATATTTTCATGAGATTTTTGTATTTTCTGCTCATAGCATCCATAGTTATTACCGGAACATCCTGTAAAACCGGAAAGAAGTTAAAGGCGGCTGAAGCGCAATATAAGACTTTGAGCGATCAATATGTAGCGTTGGAAAGAAAGCTAATTGACTGCGAGACAGCAGTTTCTGATGCCGATAAGAGAAAAAAGGTATATGACAAGGAAATTGAAGACCTAAATAGACAGATTACATTCTTAAAAGAGAACAATACAGCAGTATTGGGACAATTGAAAGATTTGTCTGTCATAACCAATAGTCAAGCTGAATCCATCAAAAAATCATTGGATAACATCGGCGCTAAAGACTCATATATTCAGACCATCCAACAAGCAACAGCACGAAAAGATTCTCTCAACCTTTCTTTGGTGATGAACCTCAAAGGAGTATTGGGCAATCTGAATGACAATGACGTGGAGATAAAGGTTGACAAAGGTATTGTCATGATATCACTGTCAGACAAGATGTTGTACAAAAGCGGTAGTTATGAAATTTCAGAAAGTGCCGGAACCGTACTTGCCAAAGTGGCGCAGGTATTGAATAGCCAGCCGGATTTAGACATCCTCATCGAAGGACATACCGATAATGTTCCGATAAGTAAGCCGGGAATCAAGGACAATTGGGATCTGAGCGCATTGAGAGCGACATCTGTAGCAAGAGCTTTGCAGACACGTTACGGTATTGATCCTAAAAGAATTACTGCAGGTGGAAAAAGTGAATATTCGCCGCTTACAACCAATGATACTGCCGAGAATAGATCTATCAACCGTCGTACACGCATTATTATCATGCCACAATTAGATCAGTTCTTCAAGCTTCTGGAAAGAAAAATATAGTTTACCTCATAGAAATGAGTATTAAAATTTAAAAAGGGGGCGGTGTCAAGGCTAAAGCTGTTGACACCGTTTTTTTAATTTGAAGATAAACATTAACTTTGCCCTATTATGTGGATTCAAGTTTTCAAATCTAAAATTCATAGAGCTACCGTTACCGAGGCTAATCTGAATTATGTGGGAAGCATAACGATAGACGAAGAGCTAATGGATGCTGCCAATCTGTATGAAGGGGAGCGTGTGCAAGTCGTCAATAACAACAATGGTGAACGCCTTGAGACTTACGTAATCCGCGGTGAAAGAGGCTCCGGTTCGATTTGCCTAAATGGTGCAGCGGCACGCAAAGTAGAAGTGGGTGATACCGTCATCATTATTTCGTATGGATTTCTTACTCCGGAAGAAGTTAAAACCTTTAAACCTTCCGCTGTTTTTCCCGACGCCAACAATAAAATAGTGTGAGTACAAGCAGTAAAAAGCTTATTGCTGATATCTTCAAGTTTTTATTGTTTCTAGCAATAGGCGCTGCCATCCTCGTTTGGGTCTATATTTCTCAAAATAAAGCTTTTCAAGCACAATGTGTCCTTGACGGAATACCTCAAGACCAATGCAATTTGATGGACAAGCTTTTGACAGATTTCCGCTCTGCCAATATTTGGTGGATTCTCGCTGTGATAGCATGTTTTCAATTAAGTAATATCATCCGAGCAGTCAGATGGCAAATGATATGCCGACCACTTGGCTATCGTATTAAGTTTGGTAATGCCTTTTGGACGATAATGCTTAGTTATTTTGCCAATTTGGGACTTTCGCGTGCCGGAGAGGTAATCAGGGGTGGTAGCCTGGCTAAATATGAGAAAATAAAGTTAGACAATGTGTTGGGGACCATTGCCCTTGATCGCATCCTTGATTTAATTACCATGGGTTTGGTGATATTGCTTGCGCTATACTTTCAATATGACGACATATATCGTTACTTATCAGCCAATATGAGGAACTTCAATTTTGAAGCTTTCAGCAAAGGTTGGATATTTAAAGGATTTGTCACGGGACTTGTATTATTTTTTCTATTAATAATCCTTTTTAGAAATAGAATTAGACAATCACTGGTATATTTGAAAGTCAAGAACTTTGTCAAAGGAATATTATTAGGAATTAAAAGTATCAGAAAAATTCAACAACCCATCCTATTTATATTGTACAGCATATTGATATGGGTATTGTATTATGGGATGACATATTTTGCATTTTACTCTTTCCCACCGACGGCTGGATTGGGCGCACAAGCGGCTTTATTGGTCTTTGTGTTTGGAAGTTTTGGCATATTAATACCTTCGCCCGGTGGCATGGGCACTTATCATGCTTTAGTGGTAGCTGCGCTGGCTATCTTTCACGTACGGGGCGATGACGCATTCAGCTATGCCAATATTATCTTTTTCAACATCCAGATACTTACCACCATTGTTTTCGGTATCTTATCCTTGATATTCCTGCCGATCAACAATAGACACTATATTCCCAATCATTTTTCTGATCAAAAAGATGAAGTCTAAGATATTTGATTCAATACAAGTTGCAAACATAGTGAAGATATGGCAGCAACAAGGCCTGGAAGTAGTGTTTACCAATGGTTGCTTCGACTTGTTGCACGTTGGACATGTTCGATACCTGAATCATTCCGCTTCTCTGGGTGATAAGCTCATCGTTGCCCTCAATAGTGACGATTCAGTTAAAAGATTAAAAGGCGCAAATCGCCCCATCAATACACTGGATGACCGTATGGAAATCATGGCAGCATTAGAATGCGTCGATGCCGTCACCAGCTTTGGCGAGGATACGCCTTTAGAAATCATCCAACACATCTTGCCGGACATCATCACGAAAGGCGGAGACTATACCGCAGAACAAGTCGTTGGCGGCTCAGAAGTGATAGATGCCGGAGGGAAGGTAGTTATCATTGACTTTGAAAAAGGCTATTCTACAACAGCCACCATCGAAAAAAGCGGAAAATAATATAGACTATTTACCCGTTTTATTTCTTTATTTCATCTGCTTCATCACTTGATGTACGATCATTTTGACTGCTGACCTTCCAGCGCTTGGCATCCATCAATGCTTTTTGCAGCAAAAACTCAATCTGTCCGTTGAGACTTCTAAACTCGTCGGCAGCCCACTTGTCGAGTAGCTTGAGCGTCTCCGGATTAATTCTAAGAACAAATGATTTTTTACTCATTTTCAATTGCTTGAATGAACAAATATGGGATGAAATGAAGATTCACAATTAAAATATTTTAACCCAAACTCCGCATTAGACAAATACGGAATCGATTTACGACTCGTAATCAATGGTTTACAGAAACCAGTGAAACGATTCGTACATCGGGATTAACCCTCATATTCAGCACTAAACGGTTTTTCAAAACCTTTACTGCTGAATTAGGGTTTAATGATTTAATGTACCCGTATTGAGAACCGGCTGTGCTGCCCGATCAGAACACAATACAACCATCAGGTTGCTCACCATGGCAGCCTTGGTGTGATCATCCATTTCGATGATACGACCTTCTTCAATTTTTTCAAGAGCCAAATCGACCATGCCCACTGCTCCTTCAACGATTTTTTGACGAGCTGCAACAATGGCAATGGCTTGTTGACGCTGTAACATCGCGCCGGCAATCTCCGGTGAATACGCTAAGTGGCTTATTCGGGCTTCAATAATCTGAATACCGGCTAAGTTGAGACGCTCATGAAGCGCATTTTCCAGCTCATCATTCACTTTATCTGCACCCGAAAGAAGGGTTAAGTTGGCAGTTTCATCTTCAAACTTGTCATACGGATACTTATTGGCAAGAGCCCTTACAGCCGCTTCACTTTGAACCCTAACATAGGACACATAGTCGTCCACCTCAAACAAAGCCTTGAAGGTGTTTTCCACACGCCATACCAATACAGCAGCAATTTCAATTGGATTTCCGACGCCATCGTTGACCTTAAGCTTCTCTCCATTTAGGTTTCTAGCGCGAAGAGTGACTTTCTTGCTGCCATATAATGGGTTGGTCCAGAAGAACCCATTCTCCCGAATTGTACCTACATACTTTCCAAAAAAGAGAAGGGCTGTAGCTTCATTCGGAAAAACAATTTTAAATCCCGGCGCTATGATTAAAAATAATAAAAATGGGATCAATGACCATAATGCGATATTTGACTCGGCATCACCATAAATTACAATGATAGAAATACCAATCGCAATACACGCTAATGCGACAAATAAGGCAAGAAAACCATTCTTCGGTTGAAAGTTCTTTTCTACTAACATCTTGTTAAATTTTTTTAAAGATATTCAAATGATATTATTATGATATCAAAACAATAACAGATTACTTTTTGTTCCCAACGTGTTACTTTTAAGAAAATATTTTGCAAAATAGTTTATAACTATTTGATATTCAACTATTATATTTTGTTATTTTTTTTTAAAAAGGAGAGTTTCAGACTTCATTTCACGGAAACAAGTAAAAATAAATGCCTTTTAAGAGGCATAAAGAATAAAAATCGACAACTTTTTCGTTTAAATAGACATTAATACACTTAAAATATTCAAATGAGAGGAAAAGGATTTTTAGTAATCATAAGCATAACAACTCTTTTATTTGGCGGGTGTAAGTCTTTGCTGTCGGACGCCAATCACCTCAATGCGTTTACCATTGAGCAAGATAAGGAATTGGGGGATCAGGTAGCTGGAGAAATAGCCTCTAAGCCCTCTGAATATCCTATTTTACCTGAAAAGGGAAATGAAAAAATATATGGTTATATCCGTGGGCTTACCAACTCCATTATTCAAGGCGGAAGTGTCAAATATAGCAGTCAATTTAATTGGGAGACACACATTATCAAAGACGACAAGACGCTCAATGCTTTTTGTACACCGGGAGGCAAAATATATGTATATACCGGATTGATTAAGTTTTTGGATTCAGAAGACGAGTTGATGGGTGTGCTCGGCCATGAGATAGCGCATGCCGACTGCCGACATAGCACTGCCCAGTTGACCAAGCAATATGGAATAGCTTTTCTTGCCGATGCTCTACTTGGCAATAAGGCAGCATTAAATCAAATCGCTAAAACATTGGTAGGCGGAGTGGCTGGTCTTAGCTTTTCAAGAGTCAATGAAAGCGAAGCCGATAGCAAATCCGTCCAATACCTTTGTTCCACTTCTATGAATGCCGCTGGAGCCGCCGGGTTCTTCAAAAAAATGGAAGGACAAAAACAACCGCCGACATGGCTTTCTACACACCCTAATCCAACCAACAGGATTGCCAACATCGAAAAGAAAGCACAAGAGCTCAACTGTTCAGGTAGTCAGACCAATACTGCCACTTATACCAAGATGAAAGCATTGTTGTAATAATACAAGTGAAATGTATCGCTCACTGTATTGGACATGGATTTAGGCATAATATTGAATAAAAAGAATGGCAAAAGAAAAATTGAAAGTTAGGCGCAAATTCCTTTTAAAGACAATATTTTGCCTTTAAGTGGAATTTGGGTTAAATTTGCCTAAATGTATTGAAATATTAGTCAATTAATGCTTCTTTACAAACGACTAAAATCTATTAATTTATTTAGAAATAATTCCATTGAATCATCATTTTCAGGATTATGAGGTAGAGATCAAAGGTATTTCTATACCGGTGAAAGTAAAAGTTTCTAAAGGTAGAAATATACGATTTGGGTATAGGGATCATGCTGCCCTCATTTCTGCTCCTTACAAGGTCTCAAAGACTACAATGGAAGAAGCAAAGCAGCATTTGTTCGAATGGTTAACGAAGCTTTCACAACAAAAACCCCATTTGTTTACGCCACCGCCTACATCTTCCTTCCAGCGGGATTCCATTGTATTGATAGGCAAAACATATCGGCTTAACATCATCGAGAACATGACCCAAGCTACTTTTAAAGGTTCGCGTAAGAATGATACACTTGAATTAGAAGTTCCCACCACCTTGGTCAATGATTCTTCTATTGTAAGAGAAATCCTACCCAAGTTGCTCAACAAAATATTTGCTTACGAAATTGATCAAAGAGTGAGACGAATCAATCAGGAAACGGTAAAAAGTAAAATCAGAGCCGTCAATTTGCGTAGCGTCGTATCCCGTTGGGGATCCTGCACATCCGACAACAACATCATGCTTTCAAACCGGCTGTTGTTGGCGCCCGTAGAAATCTTAGACCATGTTATTATTCACGAACTGGCGCACACTATTCACATGGATCACTCTATTAAATTCTGGAGGATTGTAGCGCAACATGACCCCAAGATGCGGGAACATCATCGTTGGCTTAAAGTAAATGGCAATCAGCTAAAGTTTTAAATAATATTGAGTAAAAAGTAGATCCCGTATTTGTCTAAATCGGAATTACATCTAACTAAATCACAACAAGTTGAATATCAGTATTATGGAAATTGATTATTTCCTAATTATTTTGAATGCACCAGGCTATAAGTTAGCTTCATATTTCTTAAAGAAACTATTGTACCTTTAATATGAATTCGGGTTGAACAATGATGAACATTCGGGACAGCATAATCCCGAAGGGATGATATTTTTATAGAAAACGTAGCATAACATTTTCAAAATCCCGAAGGGATGACATTATTACATACCAAGAAAAAATGTATCTGTTCATAAAACATGAACGAATAGATGGAATAATCATTTCACCCATTCTGGGTTCCCTCTTTCTACTATTGAATCTATTCTATAATAATGACAACCCTTCGGGTTTATATTGATAAAAAATGGCTTTGGATTCAGCTCGTCCAAAAAAGTATGAAATATTTTTACAAATAATATAGTTGAAATACATCCAACTAGATCGCAACAAATTGAATATCAAATATTTGAAAATATATTGTTTCGTGACAATTTGAGTTTCAACATAACAAACAGTTAGCTTAATATTTCTTAAAGACAATATTTTTGCCTCTAATATGAATTTGGGTTAAAATAATCTAAAAACTCTTTCTATACTTCAATATACTTCCTTTTCTTTACATCAAAATAGAATTCGTTATGAAAAAAACTATTGCAATTATTGGATGCGGTAACTTGGGGACAGCAATCGTCAAGGGTATTTTAGCTAAAAGTGCAGATCAATTTCAAATTATCGCAACACGCCAAAGGGTGGAACTACTGGACTCTTTACGCACTATAGGTGCTCATACTACCAATGATAACGTCGAAGCAGTAACCAAAGCCGATATTGTTTTATTGGCAGTCAAGCCCTATTTGGTTGCATCCGTGTTGGAAGAGATTAAGGGAAGTTTAGATGCCGGAAAAGTCATCGTTTCATTGGCTACAGGTATATCCATTGAGACCATTCAGTCGATCATTGGAAATGAAGTTCCGGTATTGAGAGCGATGCCAAATACAGCCACCGGAGTAGGCGAATCGCTTACCTGTATTTGTGCCAATGACAAGATGTCGTCTGGTAAATTAGGAGACATCGTGCCTTTGTTTGAACTTATCGGTGAAGTCATAGTCATTCGGGAAGACTTGATGGACGGCGCTACTGTACTTGGTGCGTGTGGAATAGCTTATGTCATGCGTTTTATCAGAGCAATGGTGCAAGGAGGCATTGAAATCGGATTTGACGCAGTGACCGCCAGTAAGATAGCCAATCAGACGGTCAAGGGGGCAGCTCAACTTCTCATCAAGGGACAAACTCACCCGGAACAGGAGATTGATAAAGTTACCACGCCTCGAGGATGTACCATTGTAGGCCTAAACGAGATGGAACATCAAGGATTCAGTTCGGCTTTGATTAAGGGCATCATCACTTCCTTTAAAAAGATAGAAAATACAAGCAAATAATCTAATTATTTGGGGAGGTTGGAGAATGAGAGACGTGAGATAATGTATATTTTTGTACCTTTGCGCCAATTTTTCAAAAACTAGTCCATGATTACGGTTCAGAACCTTGCCCTTCAATACGGCAAAAGAATACTCTTTGAAGATGTCAACCTAAAGTTTACTCAAGGTAACTGTTATGGTGTTATCGGCGCCAATGGGGCAGGAAAATCTACTTTCCTGAAAATCCTATCGGGTGAAATTCCCGCCAACAGAGGCCAAGTATCCATGGAGCCGGGAAAGCGGATGGCAGTGTTGCGCCAAAACCATCAGGAATTCAATGAATATACTGTCTTGGATACCGTCATCATGGGCCACCGCAAGATGTATGATATTATGATTGAAAAGAATAATATCTACATGGATCCCGATGCAACAGAGGCAGAAAGCTTAAAAGCCGCAGACCTTGAAGCAGAATTTGGCGAGATGGGCGGCTGGACGGCAGAAAGTGATGCCGGCGAAATATTGAGTAATATGGGCATTCCGACAGAGCTACACCATGCGCTTATGTCAGAACTTCGTGGGCCAGACAAAGTAAAGGTTCTTTTGGCGCAAGCATTGTTTGGTGATCCGGATTATTTATTGCTGGACGAACCAACCAACGACATTGACGCCTTGACCATTACCTGGCTTTCCGACTTTTTGGCAGACTTTAAAAACATCGTTATTGTTGTGTCGCACGACCGATATTTCCTGGACATGGTATGTACACACATGGTGGACATTGATTTTGGCGCTATTAATATCTTCTCGGGCAACTACACATTCTGGTATGAAACAAGCCAAATCATGCGTCGCCAGACGGATATCAACAACAAAAAGGTCGAAAACAAACGTCAGGAGTTGATGGAATTTATTGCCCGCTTTAGTGCTAATGCATCCAAATCAAAACAAGCTACCAGTCGTAAGAAAGCCCTTGAAAAACTCAATTTGGAGGAAATAAAACCTTCTACTCGTCGTTACCCTTATATTGCATTTATTCCCGAGCGCGCACCCGGCGATATCCTATTGAAGGTGGACAACCTCTCCAAGAAAGATAAAAACGGGAATATCTTATTTGAAGATGTATCTTTTACTGTCAATAGCGATGACAAAATAGGTATATTATGTGACCGTGCTGTAGCAATGACTACATTCTTTGAATTGTTGGCAGGAAAGGATGAACCTGATTCAGGAACCATAGAATGGGGCCAGACCATCACTTTTGATTATCTTCCTAATGACAATTCTGAATATTTTTCAGGTGCCAACGATTTAAATTTAGTGGACTGGTTGCGTCAATATTCAGAAGAAAAAGATGAGCAATTTATCCGTGGATTCCTCGGTCGCATGTTGTTCTCCGGCGAAGAAGTTTTTAAAAAGGTGAGTGTCCTGAGTGGAGGTGAAAAAGTGCGATGTATGCTTTCAAAAGTCATGCTTTCACACCCTAATTTCTTACTGCTTGATGATCCGACCAACCACTTAGACTTAGAGTCAATCATCACACTCAATGATGGTATGAAAAACTTTAAAGGAAACATCATTTTTAATAGCCATGACCATCAACTGATGCAAACAGTCTCTAACAGAATCATTGAGATTATGCCTTCAGGAATTAAAGAAAGCCTTTCTACTTTTGAAGAATATCTTGATAAGAAAAAAGCACTCGCCGTGGTGAAATGATGCGATATACTAAAATAACTTGAAATTGACCATTTACTATTCTTGTCCCCTATTGGGGTGTAGGGGTAAACAAGGATAGTAAATGGTCAAATCATTTTCATATTAGTTTAATATTCCGATTTGATTTTATTCTCCAGCCGGTCTCATTCCACCAAAGGTATGTCGATGATGCTTTGTCAGACCATGCAAGAAGCAGGCATTGCGATGTTTAGCTGTTAGATACCCCTTGTTGTTTTTCCAGTCATATTGTGGATGCTGGTCATGGAGTTGGGCCATATAATCATCACGCCATGTCTTCGCAAGTATTGATGCGGCGGCGATACTCAGGACTTTGTCATCACCTCCTATAACAGTCTGATACCTTATGTTTGACGTATTTTTATATCGATTGCCGTCGATGATGAGCAAGGTAGGTTTTTTCTTCAATCCTTGAATAGCGCGATTCATAGCAAGATACGTCGCTTCAAGAATGTTAATCTCGTCTATCTCTTCCACTGTCGCTACTCCTATGGCAAAGTCCAATGCCACCTCCTGAATAAGTAAACTCATACTATGACGCTTCTCTGCTGAGAGCTTCTTTGAGTCTCTGACATCCGGCAAGTCAACAACAGGAGGTAGGATGACAGCCGCTGCTACAACAGGGCCGGCACCACAACCACGTCCCACCTCATCCACTCCGGCTTCCACTTCGTCATCGGAAACAAAGGGATGGAGAAGATGGGCTTTTGATTTATTTCTTTTCGTGACATCCTTTATTTTTGCCAATTAACCCTTACCTTTTGAACGTCATTGCTATTGGTACCAATCATTATATCAAAGTCGCCACCTTCCCAGTCATACTTTAAGTCATAGTTGTAAAACTTCAAATCCTCCGTAGTAATCACAAATGACACCGTTTTGGTCTGATTAGCCGGAATTTCCACCTTTTGAAATCCTTTCAATTCTTTCACCGGTCGGGTAACGCTACCCACGACGTCTCTGATATACATCTGTACGACTTCCTTGCCTGTGACATTACTCTTATTGGAAATATCTACAGAAACGGTGAGGCCTTGATTGCCTTTTAGGTTAGTGGATGATGTACGCAACGTACCATAAACAAAGGTGCTGTAGCTTAGACCGTAGCCGAAGGGGTACAAAGGATCATTGGATACATCGAGATAATTGGAACGGAATTTTTGAAACCACTGACCATCAGGAAGGGGGCGGCCGGTGTTTTTATGGTTGTAATAAATCGGTATTTGTCCTACATTCTGAGGAAAAGTCATCGACAGTTTGCCGCTAGGATTGACCTTGCCAAATATCACGTCAGAGATAGCATCACCGGCCTCTGATCCGGGAAACCATACGTCTAAAATAGCCGGTATGTGTTCATTTTCCCAACTTAAAGTCAGTGGTCGCCCATTAAAGACGAGTAAAATGATAGGTTTACCCAGTTTGGACAATTCCATCAACAGATGCTTTTGCACATCCGGAATATCCAAGTTGGTTCGGCTACTGCTCTCACCACTAAATTCAGCGGATTCACCCAATGCGGCGACGATGACATCAGCGTTCTTAGATATTTCAATGGCTTCGGTCAATAATTCTTGTTGACTGCGGTTATCTCGATTCAAAGATTTTCCAAATACAGTGGCTCTATCTTCGAGGGCTTTGTCGGCAGTGAGGTTGGAGCCTTTAGCATAAGAAATCTGAGCCGGATTATTCACGGCATTGCGCAATCCCTGAAGCACCGTGATGGATTGATTGTTGACAGCAGCAACCGACCATGTGCCGGTCATGTTGAGCTGCGCATCGGCAAGCGGGCCTACGAGAGCTATCTTGGCAGAGGATTGAAGCGGCAAAGTGTTGTTTTCATTTTTCATGAGAACAAAACTTTCAGCTGCTGTCTTCCTGGCTATAGCCCTATGTTGGGGTGTAAATATTTCGTTCTTTGAACGGTTGACATCGCAGTATTTATAAGGATTGTCAAAAAGCCCTAATTTGTATTTAGCATTTAGGACGGCTCTACAGGCTTCATTTATCTTTTCGATAGTTACTTTACCCTCTTTCAGTGATTTGGGCAGAGTGGTAAGCAGGCCTTCGCCCACCATATCCATGTCTATTCCGGCATTTAGAGCAAGCGCACTAACTGTCTGCAAGTCGCCCATACCATGATCAATCATTTCATTGATGCCGGTATAATCCGTCACGACAAAGCCTCTAAATCCCCATTGCTTTCTAAGGACATCGGTAAGTAGCCATTTGTTGCCGGTGGCGGGGATGCCGTCTATTTCATTAAAAGACGCCATGACACTGCCTACTCCGGCTATTATCGCTGCCTTATAGGGTGGAAAATACTCATTATACATCCGGATACGGCTCATGTCCGTAGTGTTGTAGTCACGACCTGCTTCTGAAGCTCCGTACAATGCAAAGTGCTTGACACAGGCTAAAATTTGATTGTTTTGAGTTAGGTTGCCTTGATATCCTCTCACCATAGCCATTGCAATCTTACTTCCTAGAAAGGGATCTTCGCCACTGCCCTCTGAAGCTCGCCCCCATCGGGGATCTCGGCATAGATCGACCATTGGTGAAAAAGTCCAATTGATACCGGCAGCACTCGCTTCAATAGCGGCGATACGTGCACTTTGTTCGATTGCGACCATGTCCCAGCTGCAAGAAAGACCCAGAGGAATGGGGAATACGGTTTCATAGCCGTGGATGACATCCATTCCAAATAAAAGCGGGATTTTTAATCTACTTTGTTCTACGGCAAGACGCTGTGTCTCGCATATTTTTTCCACAGATTTTATGTTGAAAAGACCACCGACTTTACCTTCTCTTATTTTTTTTGCAATTTCAGAGGAGCCTGCCTGACCTGTTGTGATATCGCCTGATACAGGGAGGTTGAGCTGGCCTAATTTTTCCTCCAAAGTCATTTTAGACATCAAATTGTCAACAAAAACTTTCATTCGATCGGGCTTCCCTTTCTGTGAGAAAACGAAAAATGTACAAAATACAAAGACTGCCGTTAAACAATAACGAGATAGATTCATTTTTAACTTATTTTGGAAATAAATATACAACTTATGTTGAAATAATACCGATAAGTGACCTCTTTCGATACAAAAAGAACGAAAGTAAGAATTTATCATCTTGCAGTTTGAAAAATTATTTAGAAAAAATCAGTACGTTTGATGAAATATTCTGATAAATAAAGAATTACAACCGTATCGGCTCAAAATTTTTTTAGAATGCAAAAATCATATCCTATTTTTCTTGCAACCATATTGTTGTTGTTGCTTTTCCTGGGAACATCTTTCAGCCAAGGCTCATGGCGTACTGCTGCCAATGCGCCCAAATTCAACCGGATTGACGACATCTGTTTTACCAATGATTCTACGGCTTTTATGGGACAAGATGGCAAAGTATATAGATCGGTTGATGGTGGTGATAATTGGACACAGATCGGCTCTCTCCCCAACAATGCATATATTAGAAGTATAGAATTTTTAGACGATTCAATTGGTTATATTGGCACCATATACGATGCCGTAGGCGGAGTGGGATTGTATTCAACGACCAATGGAGGTGTTAGCTGGACTCGTATCAACAATTCTGTCACCGGTGGTATGTACGGGATATGTGGACTTGACCACAAGAATCAGACAATTATCGGTGTAGGTATTTATTCTGAGCCGGGCAGGTTTTATATTTCAAGGGATGGCGGAAATACTTGGCAAAGTAAACAGATTATTGAGAGTGCTGCATTGGTTGATTGTCTGATATTGGATGAAAATACTTTTTTACTCGCCGGCAATAGCCCTGATGGCAGGAAAGCCTTAATTTTGAAGTCAACGGATGGGGGAGAGACATGGGTTGAAGTAGCTAAATCAATCCACAACATGACCTATTGTTGGAAGTTACACATCGGTGAGAATGGATTGGGTCTTGCTTCCATTGAAGATGCTCCAACTTCTTTTATCACACATGATGGTGGCAGCACTTGGCAGGAAATAACGATTGACCCCACGCAGGAAAAGCAACGCTTCGGCGGCGCCTATTTTATCAATGAACAGTTAGGATGGCTCGGCATTCAATGGGGTGTCGGAACCTTTGAAACGAAAGATGGTGGAAGCAGTTGGCACAGAATTGACTTTGGAGGTGCTATCAATAAGATCAGGGGAACATCCCATAATCGGGCTATTGCAACAGGCAATACGATATATATTTACGACAGAAATTCCTCCACTCAGGTTAGCCCTACCGATATGCCGGTAAAACATCGGCTTTCTGTAAGCCCCAATCCTGCTATGTCTTACATAACCATAGATGCCCATATCGCATTAGCGACGGCCTTAAGAATAGATATAATGGATACAAATGGGCGTCTTATCCACACGGTAACTCACCAAAGCACCAAAGCCGGTGACTATAAATGGAATTATGACATTAGCAAAAATCCACCGGGAGTATATTTTGTATGGATGCGTACCAATGAAGGACATAGGGTGTCCAGAGTCGTCGTAAATAAGGTGTAATGAGTGGCTACGGTGTGATGGAATAAAGACAAACATTGTAAGTCCTATCCGTAGTTTTTGTATGCACATGATTATACCAAATTGATTTTTAAATTAATCCAACATATTTTGGTATTTCAAAAAAGTCAGGATTTCTTTAAAATCAAAATGACACCGAAGCTATCGGGATGATAGTCGTTTAGACCAATGTGATTGGACTATTACGAATATCAAATAGCTTTATACCGATAACTTACGGTTTAAATGCCTTAGACTGACCTCTTGCGATGCTTAATGTATGCCATGGTTGCTTGTCCAATATCTTGGCTAAATAGACAATCTGTCCTACATGATAAGCATAATGTGTCAACTGCCGCCCAATGGCCTCCATCACAGTAAGTTCTTGCTGCCGAATAAATACTGTTTTGTTTAAGTCATCCGGTTTTAATGTGGCTAAAGCATCAAACAGGCATTCCCATCCTGCTTCCCACCGCTCCATAATTTCGACTCTATCGATGATGTCGTTGACGAATTCGGCATCTCTTTCTCGCCAAGGTTTTTCTCCATCCGTCGTCAAAAAGTCAGTCCATCGTGACAACATGTTACCCCACAAGTGTTTGACCAATATGGCGATGCTGTTACTTTCCTCATTAATACACACATTCAATTGGTCGTCTGTCACCTGTATCATTGCCCTTTCACCTAAAGACTTATACTGTTCAAATAGGCTTTGGACAGACTTCAAATATTGAGTACTAATATTCATCCTCTGTAGATTTTACATTTTTTAATTCAATAAGGTCTTTGACGCCTCTAATTTGGGTGAATGTAATATCCTCAGGAAGTAACAATTTTAATTCCGTTAAGTTTTTGTCAGCATGCTGAAGTACAACAGCCGTTATTTGATGGATCATACGGGGATCAATCCATTCTTCGTACTTAATTTTACCTTCTTTTGACAAAAAGGCTATATGAGATTCTATGGTGCCTTTTGTTAGACCGCGCAACTCTGCCACCTTTTCAATATTTTTGTATTGATTCCATAAATCTAAAGTAGAATATTGCGAATAATGTAATGGCTTTTTAGGCTTTGCAACGACCGATTCACTTACCTGACGAGTAGTTTTATTCGACTTCTTTATTAATTTTTGAACATCTTCTTCAAAATCGATTTCTTCATTTTGTTGAATATCAAATTCCTCACAATATTCCCGTACGATGTCGAGGATATCCTTGCCGTATTTAGCAACCTTAGCTTGACCCATTCCTTTAATCTGCTGAAGTTGTATGAAGGAAGCCGGTTTTTTCTCGGCTATTGTTCGAAACATCTCTGTATTACCAATGAGGTAAATCGGTATCTTTAGTACATCAACCTGACTTTTGCGCCAGGAAAGTAAGCGTTCTAACAGCAATACATCATCACCCATATAGTCTGCCGAATCAGATTTGTTGTAAGTAGAGAGTTTGGGAAATGAAGACTTGTAGGAAGTATTGGCTTTGTGATATTCTAAGACGCTAAAGTTGCCAGCACAATGGCTCAAGCAATGTTTTTTCAACCGAATGGAGTTGTAAATATCATTGAGCAACAAATTTATCCCTGATGCCGCTTCCTTAGATTCCGTGATAATTGGATTTTGTTCGAGGGCAATTTCAAGTTTCTGAACAATGGGTAAAAAATAGCGTATGGCATCTGAAACCCTTTGCAGCATATCTTTATTCGTTTCTACCGGAATCTTTTCATCCACCATGGAATGCAACGTTTTTAAAAACTTGTCAACGATGTTTTTTTGTGCTAAAAATTCTTGATGAATGGACTCCCAAAAGGGAAGACTTTCCGCCGAATACTTGTCTTTATTCCGCTTGGTCACATTAAGTGCAATTGCTGACCACTCTATTTCTTTTTCAAATGATAAAAGCCGTTGTACCACGTAAAGAAAATAATTATACGTTGCCGTATGAAGGAATATGGCAGCATCTTTTCTATTTGTCAAAGATTGAACATTCGATTCGATGCGACTATCATAATGAATAGCATCTTTACCTATTTTAGATAATAAGACAATCCCCTCCAGGCTACGACACCTGCTTAGGGCAACATACACTTGACCACTTGTGAAAGACTGTGCTGCATCAATCATTACATTGTCAAAGGTTAACCCCTGGCTTTTGTGGATGGTTATAGCCCAAGCAAGCCTCAAAGGCAACTGTGTATATGTTCCAACAATTTGTTGTACAATAGAATTAGTAGCCGAATCCAACGAGTACTTGACATTCTCCCATTTATCCTGATACACTTCAATAACTTGATCGTCACACTTTACTTCCACCTTATGCGGGTGCATCTGGTGAATGACACCTATTTTTCCATTATAATACCTGTGAGAGGTCGAGTCATTCTTGATAAACATAACCTGAGCTCCGACCTTCAAGGCAAGGTCTTTATCATTGGGAAACAAATACTCCGGAAAATCATCTTTTATATCCGCTATGTAAGTACTGTCTTGTCCTGAAAGCGCATTGAGTCGCGATTTATTTACGTTGTCGGCATGAATATTGTGTGAAGTCAAAGTAATAAAGTTGGTATCCGTTGGTGGTTGAAAATTAGGAACATACCTTTTGTTTAAACCATCCAACACCTCTATAGAAATACGGTTGTTTCGAATGTGATTGAGCAAATCGATAAATGCCTGATTCTGTTGGCGGTACACCTTTCTAAAGTGAATGACAATAGGCGGGTGACTCAAGATAGCTTCCGAATCGAAGAAATATGGTGAATTGTAATAAGGTGATAAAACCTGCCATTCATCGGATTTTACGACGGGCGGTAATTGATTGAGGTCGCCAATAAATAGAACCTGAAGACCACCAAAAGCTTCATCATACTTGCGTCTCGCCGACTTCAATATAGCATCTATAGCATCTAAGACATCAGCACGTACCATAGAAACTTCATCTATTACCAATACTTCCATGCGCCTTATTAAATCCAGTTTCGCCTTGCCCATTCGGATATTTTTTATCAGCAATTCCTTATTTTCAGTAGTAGGAATAAAAGGAGCAAAAGGGAGCTGGAACAAGCTATGCAGTGTGACGCCTTCGGCATTGATTGAAGCAATGCCCGTAGAAGCGGAAATGACAATATTCTTGGGGCAGTTAGATTTAATATATTTTAGAAATGAAGTCTTACCTGTACCCGCATTACCGGTAACAAACAAATGTTCGTTCGTCGTATTTAGATAGCTTTCAGCAAGCTTGAAGTCATCATTTAATTCTATTTCGCTCATCGATTTAATTTAAATCGTTAATAATGTTGAAGTTTCTCAAGAAATGGTAAGATACGAGAAAATTAATAATTTCACAGTATCCACCCAATACAGACCTCTATGTATCATTGGCATTACGATTGTATTAAAATAAAAAAAGACTAGTCTATTTTCTTTTAATACAATTCGTATAACCTTTAGATTTGGGTATAGTAGTTTACTATGATTATAAATCCCCCTAAGGTAGAAATTAAGTAGTATCAATCATGGTGAATCCAAGGCAAACATACCTTTATAACCCAAATTACTTTTAAAGACAATCTCCTTGCCTGTTGTATGAAGTTGAATTCAATCCAACTCTTTTGATCCCAATAATTTGAAAGATTGCACATGAATTTCTGTGATATACCGTTTGTCGTTGTTTTTATCTAAGTAGGAACGGTTGACAATTTTTCCTTCGACTAAGAGTTCTTTTCCTTTGGAAACATACTTTTCAATAACTTCAACTTGTTTGCCCCAAATGACGATATTATGCCAAGTAGTTTCTGTAATAAATCCGCCGGTGGCATCTTTCCTTCTTTCGCTGGTGGCAAGACTCATACGAGCCATTTTATTACCATTGTCTAGAGTTCTGATTTCCGGTGCTTGACCGATGTTGCCAATTAATTGGACTTTGTTGTTATGTGAGTTCATAATTCAAAATATTTATTTAGTGTTAAAACTGAATTTAGCAATGATGTGTCAATGATGAAACTTTTGTCAAGTGTTAGTCGGTATTTAAACGTTTGTAGTCGTTTGTAAACGTTTGTAAGCGCTTACAAACGGATAGGTGGAAGGTGTGAAGGAAGGGAGAGGGAATGGGGAAGGAATATTTGAGTTTAAGAGTTCTTAGTTATAACACACTATTAATGTGGATATTACAATATCCATGGCTTGAAAAAAGACATCATTTCTCCCTTGGATCATTTGGACATATCGGAATAATGCTTACATTTATATGAAAAATATACGCAAGATTGCGTATATACAATCGTTGTGCGTCATTTTAGAAATTACTTTACTAATATTGAACAATGAAAAATTTTGACAAACTTTTTTATGCAATTTCAGAGTTTGCTAACTTAACAGAAGAAGATTTCAAACTTTCGCAATCTTTTTGGCAACATAACGTATATAAAAAAGGTGACTTTTACAACGAACAAAAATCAGTCTGTAAGCATTTAGGATTTATAACCAATGGTATTTTCCGTTCTTACATAATTGACGCCAAAACTGGAGAAGAAAAAAATGTTTTCCTGTATTCAAGCAATCAATTCGTTGTCACATTCAAAAGTTTCATCAACCAAATCCCTTGCGAATATCATACACAAGCAATGGCAGATGCCAATGTTTTATGTATAAGTATAAATGACTTACTTTCACTTTATCAAAAATCACACGCATGGGAAAGATTTGGACGATTATTGGCTCAACAAGCTTTTAATGTTGTGATAGATCGAACAGAAAGCTTTCTTTTCAAAACACCTGAAGAACGATATCTTGATTTAGTGAAATATCACCCAGATATTTTAAACAATATTCCTCTTTATCATATTTCATCTTATCTTGGCATACAAGGCCCTTCTTTAAGTCGAATCCGAAAAAGAATTTCAAGAAAATAATACGATTTTAACTCAGGTTAATTTTTTTCTGAAAAACAAAGTGGAATTTTACAATAAAATTTAAGCAAATGTCAAAGTCAAAAACTATTGTATTTACACACGGATTATTTGTTAATCCGACAAGTTGGAATAATTGGAAAACTTATTTTGAAAATAAAGGGTACACTTGCTATGCACCTGCAAACCCATATCACGAAGGAAATCCAAAAGATTTAAGAAAAAACTTTTCCAAAAATCTTGCAGATGTTGGTTTTGAAGAGGTTGTAACAAATGTAGCAAAACTAATTGATACCTTGCCCGAAAAGCCAATCGTAATTGGACATTCCTTAGGCGGACTAACGGTGATGAAATTAGTAGAACTTAACAAAGCAGTTGCTGGTATCAGTATAGATGGAGCGGCACCAAAAAATATCATTCCCCCTTTTCAAACAGTCAAAACAATGTTTCCTGTTATCAATTTTTTCAAAGGAAATTCTGTTTTTGAAACAAATAAAAAATGGTTCCACAATGCCTTTTGTAACCTTTTAACACAAGAAGAAAGTGATAAAGTATTTGACGAAATCGCTGTTCCTGAAAGTAGAAATATTCCCCGACATACTTTGTACAAGTCTTTTGCTAAAGTAAATTTGAAAAAGCCTCATAATCCACTATTGTTTATTGGAGGAGAAAATGATAATATAATTCCTCCATCACTAACCAAAAAAATTGCAAAATCATACAAAGACAAGAACAGTATATCTGATTATAAAATATTTACTAAGAAAAGTCATTATATCTGCGGACAGGACGGTTGGCAAGAAGTTGCCGATTATGTTTTGAATTGGTTAGACAAAATTTGATAAAAAAACGAACGCACAACATTAAGACGAATAAACAAAAGCACATCTACCACCTTATTAATTAAGGCAGACACATCCGTGCTTTTGAGTATTCGTTGTTCAGCGAGACCGGTTTTCGTAGGGGGATTAATATAAAAAATTATG
>Ga0209572_1000391_pt1 | contig 70862 bp, 72 predicted proteins | sample EBPBio232012_DNA_FD_185867 | JGI IMG/M metagenome (GOLD analysis project Ga0209572, IMG submission 185867) | Wastewater treatment Type I Accumulibacter community from EBPR Bioreactor in Madison, WI, USA - Reactor 1_1/23/2012_ DNA (SPAdes)... | ecosystem: Engineered > Bioreactor > EBPR >...
GGGATGCTCACCAAACCTTCTGGCGCACACCTCGCCACTCGGTTGGGCCCATATCCTCCTCACTGGCGAATACAGGTGGCCGAAAAGGGCTTAGCGTAGGATTCTGCCCCCTCCGGCATCAGACCCCATCCTGCGAGCCTCGGCCTTCTGTACGGTGGATAGGGCAGGGGGCCTGCCCCCGACGCGACCGCGCTTGCGGGCCGCTTCCAGCCCCTCCCTGGTCCTCTCCGAAATCCGCTCGCGCTCGAACTGGGCGATGGACGCGAAGACATGGAACACCAACCGACCGGCGGGCGTGGTGGTATCGATGTCCTCGGCCAGCGACCGGAAGCCCGCGCCATGCGCCTGGATGGTGTCCACGATGTCGAGAAGGTCGCGCAAGGAACGGGCGAGACGGTCGTACTTGGTGACGGTGATCACGTCGCCCTGGCGCAGCTGATCGAGAAGGCGGTCCAGCTCGGGCCTGCTGCGGGCCGTGCCGGTGATCTTGTCAGCGAAGATCTTCTCCGCACCCACCGCCTGCAAGGCGTCGAGCTGGCCGTCCAGGTTCTGGTCCTCTGTGCTGACGCGGGCATATCCGATGATCATGCCGCACTGTGCCAAAAACCTCCCAAAACCGCAAAGGTTTTGTCATGGGTTTTTGTCTAGCGTAAGCCCTTGATGCGGGGCAGGGCAGGGAGGCGGGCCAGAAACGGCCGTATTTGTCCAAGCCTGACCGGCGACTTTGGGCGAACGTGTGCATTGCTCCACCGCTTTTCTGGAGACGTGCTTCTGGCATATTCCGCGCGTCTCGTGATGACGCACGCTGCCTGCCGCGAGTTGTCCAGTCGTTGAAGCAAAATCACCTTCTCACGACAAGGACGGGTCAACCACCATTGACCGCCGCCATCGGCACTTCGAACCGTTCCACCCCGATGCGGATCGAGAACAGGTCGTCGTCCAGATCGGCTGCAATCGCTGCATCGGCGTCGGTGAACACGGGTGCACCGCCTTCAAACAGGATGTAGCGCTCGCTTCCGTCGGGGAACGCCACCCAGAGGCTCGCCCCGCCCTTGCCGGTGCGGATCACGCCGAATGTACAGGACCCCATCGGCTGGCCGGGATTGCGGGCACAGGGGATTGTACCGGTAGCGGTGAAAGGTTCGCCATTGCCCTTCGGCTGGCCGGGAACCGTGATCGGAAGGGGCGGCTCGGGCAGGCTGTCGTCTATTCCGGGAGCCCCGCTCTCTCGCAGGTAGCGGCCAGACACCCAGCCGGCCCCGACCTGGGTTTCGACCTGGCACCAGCGCTGCTTGCCGGTCATGCGGCAGCCGAGGTTGCGGACGATCTCGCCTTCGGCAAGCTGGCCGATCACCCGGTCGCCGGTCGAAGGGCCGGCGCGCAGGTTCAGCCGATCGCCGGCGGCAAGGCCGGTGACGGCCCAGAAATCGGGTCCGCCCATCAGGCCATCGGCGAAGTCGGGTTGCACCTCGCCGTCCGCGCCAGCACCTGTGATCCGGAAAGAGATCGTGAACTCAGCCGTCTCGCCGCGCCGGGCGGCGTTGCGCATCAGGTAGACCTCGACGGCATAATTTCCGCCGGCGGGCAGGACGCCGTCGAAGCGGTTCCCGCCGACCGAGCCGATGTGCAGCGCCTCGGTCGCGCCGGGGGCGGTGATGTTGAAATAGGCCGATGCGTTGCTGGTCGTCATCTCGACTGTCATGCGCTGTCCTGCGCTTGCGCCCAGGACGTAGCGCACCGTTTCCTCCCCGGTGATCGCACCGGCAATCGTGGTGCCGTCCGAACCGGCGGGAAACGAAACCTGTTGCGTCTCCGTCTGCGCGTGCGCGGGATAGGCCTGTGAAAGCCCGATCAGTGCCGCAAGGCCGATGGCGAGAATCGCGTGGGTGCGCATCTTGCAAACCTGTCGTCTGAGAGGAAGGACAGTCGCCGCGCCCGGCAAGGATTCGTCCAGGCGCAGCGGTTTGGTGGCAATGGACTCAGTCAGCCCAGACCCGGTTCGGGGCGTCGGCCTGCGCCTTCTCTGCAGTCGCCGAGGCACACCACGCTTCGGCATCGGTCGAGGCGATGGCGAGATCGCCGCCAAGGAACGTGCCCAGGACCAGCATCATCACGGACCGCAGCTGCACCTGGCCTGCTTCGTCCAGCGCGTTGAATTCGGCGTCGGTTGGATAGGCTGTCTCGAAGACGCCTGTAAAGCGGGCTTCATCGATCGCGAAGCCTTCGCAGGTCAGAACCACGGCCTTCTGGTGCGCGACGTCCTTCAGAACCTGAACCTGCGCCTCGTTCAGGGTGCCTTCCGCCAGGGTGGCAGCCTGAACGGCCACCGCCCCGTCCATCGTGACAGACGGCGGGATATCCTCCGCCAGGGCCACCGCCGGAAGCGCCGCGAACATCAAGGGCGAAAGAGCACGAAGCATGATCGGTTTCATTGGAACACATCCCTGGTTGCCGACGCGGAATAGTGGCCTCTGAAATAGCACTGGCGCGCCCGCGTGTAGCACATCACGCCCGGCAGGTCGGCCGGGTAGAATACCTTGTCGGTCGCGTAGTTGTAGCGGTGGTTGTCCCGGTTCTTGGCGGCCGCGCCCGCAATCAGCGCGCCGAGGATCGCACCGGCAACTACTGCATCGGATTTCTTGTCGGCCATGGCGGGTGGCGGACTGGCGGTGGTGGCGACAAGGGCTGTCGCCAGTATGAGTGATAGACGGCGCATGGGGCGCTCTCCTTCGGGTTGGGGTTCGGCAGATAGTGCGGGCCGACTCCCCCTGACTGACCATTTCTTGCGCAGCTGACTATCCGCAACGCGAAAACCGAAGGGCAGAGGCTCATAGCTATTCGCCGCGGCCTTGCTTCTCGGCTGAAAACAACCGATGCAATCATGCAAGTGTAGTCATGCATCTACCTTCAATTGGAACACGAAGTTGATTTCTGTCCGGACGACCGATTTCAGCGGGGCTGACAGCGTCTCGAGGGCGTTCGAATCGAACATGTTCAGCCAGACGAACGCGTTTGCCCTGTCCGACGAAAAAGGGAGGATCAGGGTCGAGACGGCGGAACTGCAACGTGGGAGGCTGCGGGTCAGCAGGGTCCGGTCCACCGGCCATATGGTCGACCTGACCGAGGACGCGGCGGTGACGGTCCTGTTTCCCTCTGCCGGCCAGCTTCGGGTGAGGGTCGCGGCGGCCGACTACCGGATCACGCCGAAGGCGGTCTGCGTCTTCGGGCCGAACGCCCGGCGCACAAAGGCAGAGGCGCCCCCGGATGCGCGCTTGTTCCACGCCAATGCATTGATGATCCCGAACAAGGCGTTGCGGGATGTGATGCAGGCTGGACGCGATCGGGACGCGCGATGGCCGGGCTTACCGGATGGCTTGCCGCTTTCCGCGAAACTTCCCGAGGCTCGGCGTCTGTCCGACCTGTTGGGCTACATCACCCGACAGTTCGACGACGGCGTGCCCCTTTCTGCCAAGGCGTGCGCGGCGATGGCGGTTCTGATCGATGAATTTCTGTCGGACCTCATCCTGCGGTCAACACCCCTTCTGACAGAAGAGCGGGTCTTGCCCGCCGCATGGCTTCGGGTCCGCATGGCGGAAGAGATCATGCGCGCCCGCAGTGACGAGCCGTTGTCGATGGCCTCAGTGGCACGCGAGATCGGCGTCGGGCTGCGCAGCCTGCAGCTTGCCTTCATGGACGCGCGCGCCATGGGGCCGCGAGACGTGTTGTTGCGGATGCGGCTGGAACGGGCGCGCGAGCGGCTGCTGTCGGCCGGACCCGCGGACACCGTGACCACAATCGCGCTGGATTGCGGTTTTGCCCATCTTGGTCGCTTTCCGGCCGCCTATAGGATCGCCTTTGGCGAATTGCCGACCGAGACGCTTGCGCGCACCCGTCGGCGACTGGCCTAGCCCGGCGGAAGCACGAATTTCGGCTTCAGGCTGGCCAAACAGGCGGTATCCGGTGCGGTTTCGGGCCGTTCGATGAAGGCCATGCCAATATCCTTGACGCATTGCGAGAAGATGATCGCGCCATGCCCGGCCTCGGGCACCTCGATCACCTGAGCGCGCGACAGGGTTTCGGCCGCGTGGTGGGCATCGGCGGACGAAGTCTGGGTGTCGTTCAGCCCGTAGACGACCATAGTGGGGATGTCGCTGGAGACCGGCGTCAGGAATTCGGGCCGGGGCGCGGGCGGCAAGAGCGGACACAGGGTGTACATCGTGACATCCGCCTTGTTCGACATCGTGAGCCAGGGCCACTTCAGCGTCGTGTTGTAGGCGGCATAGCCTTCGGCGCTGTTGAACGGCATCTGTTCCTGACAGGCGATCACCATCAGGTCGAGAAGCCCCACCATCGGGGCATAGGCCTTGCGCGCATCGCCTGAGACGGCGGCAAAGACCGCGCGGATGTCAGCCTCGCTCATCAGGTCGACAAGGGCCAGGATCGGCGGCAGATCGGTGGCGGGCAGGCGAGGCTCGATCAGGTCTCGCAGCCCCTGCAAGGACGGGGTTTGCGTCGCAAGACCGGCATAGGCCGTCACGAACTCCAGCATCGCCTCCCGCGAGTTGGTCGAGGTGATCGACCGCGTGACCTCGGCATCGAAGCGGGTGGCCAGGTCCGAGGCGCCGGATTTGCTCTGCCCCAGCGAATCCGACAACACCGACAGGGCGGCCGCCATCGCGGCATCATCCGTGCGCTGCGCGACCGCGTGGTCCAGCAGCAGCGTTGCCAGTGCCTTCTGTTCGGGAGTCAGCTTTGCGGCAACGGCGGCCAGCCGCTCGGCGCTGGTCGGAACCTTGCGTGTACCGCCTGTGGTCAGCATGTCCCATGTCGTCGTCTCGCCCCGGTCCAGTTCCGTCAGGATCAACGGCACATGCGCGGTGATCTGCGGGAAGGCGCCGGGGCTGTTGCGACCGTCGAAGAGGTCGATCAGTGCCTTCAGCGTGACCTCGGCCCGGCCACGCGCTGCCGGGATCGGGTTCGCCCGCAGCTTGTCGGCCACGCGCACCAGCGTCCCTTCAAGGCCCGGGTAGGCGGCGGCGCAGGCCGGATCGGCGGCGCATTGGTCCAGTGTCGCCTGGATCGATTCCTGCAGTGGTTTGATATTCTCGTCATATCCCCTCACATCGGTCGGAAAGACGCTGTCGATCACCACAGACCGGGTGCCTTCGGGCGCGGACCGCATCACCTCAAGCGCCAGTTGGGTGCCATAGGAAATGCCGTAGAGATTCCATTCGCTGTAGCCGAGCGCCTGCATAAGGGCCTGCGTGTCGTGGGCATTCTGGGTGGTGTTGTAGGCGGTAATGTCGCTGCTCTTGGCCTTGATCTCGTCAAGGCAGCGGGCGAAGAGGTCGGCTTCGGGCGTGGCCTCGGGCAGGGCGCCGGGAGCCATGAGCGAGACGATGTTGGCGCCCAGCGTGTCGAAGCAGGCCACCATGTCCGAGGAAATGCCCGCAGCGCGCTGGTCGAAGGTCACAAGGTCGCGCCGCGCGCGGAACTGGTCGAAGATCGGCACCACGATCGACCACAGGTCCTTGACCGTGCCGCTACCCGGGCCGCCATGCAGGTAGACCACCGGGTCGGGGGCCGGGCTTTGCGTGCGCGCCTTCAGCACGGCAAAGGCCAGCCCGATGCGGCGGCTTTCGGCGTTTCCGTGCACTTCCGGAACCTCGACGCGCCCGCAGATCACCGTCTGGCCTTCGATCTCTCCCGCTGGCAACGGCCGTGGGCAAGTCTCAACCGTCACCGGATAACGAGTATCGGCCCCTCCGGCGTGAATCGTGGCAAAGGCCGACGGATCAGCGGTGCCAGATACCAGCGCCATGACGGCGGCAACGATCTGATCAGGGGTCATGGTGTAGCCTCCCAAATGGTATCCCCACCTGTGTAGCCACCACCGGATTTGCCGCTATCCGCAACGCGAAGACCTGCCCTGCAACAGTCGGATTTCGCGTTTCGGATAGGCGCGTGACGGAAAAAGCATGACAGTGCGGCAATCGAACAGGAAAGCTGGAAATGACGCCCGACCAGATCGTTGCCTTCGTGCTGGCGCTGACGTCGCCGCCGTCCTTGGGCCCGTTGTTTCCCGTCATCGCCGCTGGCGGGGACGATCCCCGCTATCCGGTGGTCGCCACCGCCTGCCCGCGCCCGCTCGCGCCCTTCGAGATCGAGGGCCGCACGGTTGCTTGCGGCAAGGTGTCGGTGCCAGAGGATCACGAAAACCCCGAAGGTCGGCGGATCGACCTGGCCTTTATGATCTTCAAGTCCCGATCCCTCGCGCCCGCCCCCGATGCCGTGGTGCATCTGCACGGCGGCCCCGGCGTTGGGATCGTCGCCCGCGCCTCGTTGACCACCACGTTTTTCGAACATCTGCGTACCCGCCGCGATGTGGTGGCCTTTGACCAGCGCGGCGTGGACCAGTCGGCCGCAACCGAGTCGCGTTGCTTTGATACGCTGGCGTCTGACCCCGAGGCGCTGGTGCAGGCAACGCAGGGCATCGGCGACACGGTGGCGCTGACACGCAAGATGACCCGCGCTTGTCTGGACGAAATCGCCGCCTCGGGTGCCGACATCACCAAGATCAACACCTGGCAGAATGCACAGGATGTGCAGGCGGTGATGCGCTCGCTGGGCTATCCGACCTACAACATCTATGGCATCTCCTACGGCACCAAGCTGGGGCAAGAGGTCATGCGCTCGGCGCCCGAAGGGTTGCGTTCGGTAGTGCTGGATTCGGTGGCCCCCGTGCAGGTGCCGATCTACGACACGCTGGCGCTGCCCCATGCCGAAGCGATCCAGTCCATCTTCGACGCCTGCACGGCGGACGCGAAATGCGCCGCCGCTTATCCGGACCTGAAGAACCGGTTCTGGGCCCTCTTTGCCGGAATAGATCCTACCGCCGCGCCGCCCGGTCCCGGTCAGGTCAACCCGGGTGCGCTGTACGATTTGGTCGATGGCCGTAACAACTGGAAGGCGCAGCGACAGGGGCTGACCGGCTATGTGCCGAAAATCGTGGCCGAGCTTGAGGCGGGCGACATGACGACGCTGAACGCCTTGACCAGCGGACAAATCTCCCTGCACCCCACGCCGGAAAGCGCCCTTGCCGGGTTGTCGGGCCTTGATGCCGATGCGATGGCCTTCGCCGAAACCGCCCTGCGGCTGGCCATGGTGGGGCGCGAGAACGACAAGGCGGTGGAGGCAATGCTGGCGCGACTGGAGGCCGACCGCGCCGCCGTCGCCAGCGGGGCGGGGCTGGTGGACGAATTCGAGGCCGCACTCAAAGCTGCGGCCCTGGCGCTGCCCGACCAGCCCGCCCGCGTTGGCTTTGCCGCCGATTACCTGCACCTGCGGTCGGGAGAGCCGACACGAACGGCTCTGCTGGCCATGCTGGCGCGTCAGTTCTCGGGCGAGACACTCGCGCGGCTGGAGACCCTCGCCACAATGCTGGATAACGGGCAGGTGGCCCAGGTCTTTGCCCGCGTGGGCGCTGACAACGCCGCGCTCGACCGGGTGCTGCTGGAGGGGTTCCAGACCCAGATGTTCGCCTGTCAGGAGGACATGGACATCAACTCTCCGGCCGGGGCTGCGGCGGTCAGTGCCCGGTTGCAATCCGAGTTCGGCTGGCCGGAAAGCCTGACCAGTGTGTACGAGTCCGTCGTGAACGCGACGTTCTTCGACCTTTGTCAGGAATTCGTGCCGCAGCCGCGCCCCGGGTTCCACGACCCGGTGACGGCGGCGGTCCCCACACTGGTGATGCAGGGCGCCTTCGACACCCAGACTGCGCCAAGCTGGGGGGAGATGATGGCCTCGTCGCTGCCCAAGGGGCGGCTGGTGTTCTTCCCGGAGAGCGGGCACGGAACGCTGGCCTTTTCGCAATGCGCCAAGGACATTGGTGCCGCCTTCCTTGAAAACCCCGAAGCGCCATTCGACGATGCCTGCGCTTCGGCGCTGACCCCTGCCTTCCTTCTGCCCGATGGGACATGGTCGAAATGAAACTCACAGCCCTTGTCGCCCTTGGGGTCTATCTGATCTGGCAGGCCATCAACTCCGGCATCCAAATCGCAGGAACCGGACCAGAGGGGATCGACCTTCTGGACCTTGTGAAGCACGGACTTTCGTCATCCCTCGCTACAGCAAGCCTGTTCCTGCTGGTCGTTGTGGTCCTGTTGCGCTGGTGGCGCGAAGTGGGGCTGGCCAAAGGCCCGCAGCGCGGCACGTTGAGGGTGATCTGGCCCTGGCTTCTCTTCCTGGCGCTTTTCGCCGCCAGCGCCCTGAATGCAGGATTGCCGCCCGCAAGCGTCACCCTGTTCATCCTCGCCAATACCATGATGGTCGGCTGGTCAGAGGAGGTGATGTTCCGTGGTGTCTGGCTGCGCGGCCTCCACCGCAGCTTCGGGATCTGGGTTGCGATCCTCGGGTCATCGCTGATCTTCGGGGCGATGCATGTGCTGAACGTGTTCCTGACCGGAGACCTGCGCGGGGCCGTCCTGCAAGCCGCCGCCGCTTTCCTGTCGGGAGTGTTCCTTGCGGCAGTGCGGCTGCGGACCGGGTCGCTCTGGACCGGAATCGTGCTGCACGGGCTATGGGATGCAGGAACCTTCCTTGTCGCGGCAGGGGGCGCGGCCACTACAACGGCAGAGGCGGCGGCTCCGGCCGGTGTCACGGCCCTCGGCGACTACGGAAGCATCGTGATGAGCCTGCCCTTGCTCCTGCTTGGCCTTTTCTTCCTTCGTCATGCCGGTCGTGACTATGAAAAGGACTATGCCTGATGCGCGCTCTGGCCATCGCAGCCCTGTTGGTCGCGGGACCCGCCCAGGCCGACTGGGTCGCGGTCAAACCCTCGACCGACCCGAACCCCATCGTGAAGATCGAGGGGGACACGCTGACCTATATCGGCGGGATCAACGAGGCGGGGCTGACCGCGCTGAGCGACGCGGTGCGCCTCCTGCCGCGCGGGCAGATCACGAAGATGGTCGTGAACTCCGGCGGCGGCGATACCAAGCCCGGGATCTTCATTGGCTCGATCATCTCCGACCTGAAGCCCGATCTGACCATCGAGGTGGGCTGCTTTTCCTCTTGTGCCAACTTCATCGCGCCGGCGGCGGCAAGTATATCTATCCGCGAGAACGCCTTCCTTGGCTGGCACGGCAACGACCGCGGGTTCCAGATCACGGCTGACCAGTTGGGCCTGAGCCTGCGCGAGTATCTGCGCACCTCGGTTGCAGGAGGGGTTGCTGACCCGAACATCGACATCGAGGTCTGGCTGGACGAGGCGGTGCTGACTATGGAGTCTCTGATCGTCGAGGAAAAGGCACTTTATGACCGGATCGGAGTCGCTGACACTTTCGCCATCTGCGGCGTGGGCCCAAGGTTCGACAGCCGTCTGACAGGCGAGCAGCTTGGCTGGGGGTTTTCCATCGCCGACATGGCGCGGCTCGGCTTGCCTGCGGTCCGCTACGAAGGTCCCGGCGCTTATGAGGACAGTCCTGCGTTCAAGCACTGGCTGATCCAGCTGACGCCCGAGGACTGCCTTCCCTGAGAATGAACGAGGGGCGGCGCCTTTCGGCACCGCCCCCAATCCGGTCACTCGTGAACACACACGAAGTTCAGTTCAGCTCCACCCAATCCTCGATGGAGCCGTTGTCGGTAGCCGTGCAGGCAATCCTGCGGCCACTGGCGTTTTCACGCAGGATGATCTCGGTAAAGCCGGGCCGCAGCGGGCTGACCGTCTCGACCTTGGCGGGGACCCCGACCATCCCCTTGCAGGCCGCCATCGCCTCGGGCGGCGCACCTGCATTGTCCGCCGAGGCTCCGCCGGCTGGGCGCCCGGTGATCTTGATCCCCTTGTATTTCCGGTCCGACCCGAAGGTGCATTCGAAGGTGGTCACGTCGGCACCCTCGGCGGGGCTCTGACCATAGACAATGTATTTCCCGCCGGACTTTTCGACCGGCAGTGTCAGGATGTTGCGTGGGCGGGTGCCGAGCTTGGCTGCGGCCTCTCCGGTGCAGAAGGCAGCCATTTCGGGTTCGGCCACGACCTTGGCCTGAACCCCGGCCGCGACTCCGATCGCGCAGGCCGAGGCAAGCGCAAAGCGCAGCAGAAGCGTCGTCTTCATATCGTTCTCCAACCAAATTGGGGCTGCGTTCAGCCCATCGCTACAGGTGCATGTTCCCGCGCGGGTAGTCGTGCCGCTATCCGCAACGCGAATTCCCGATGGGTTTTCGCGTTGCGGATAGCGCAAGCAGCGCTCGACCAGCATTCAGGATGCGGCTTGCCCCGGCTCGAAGCCGCGAGACCCAAGCACGCTGAACAAGATGATCTGAGAAAGGACCCTGGAATGATCCGCCCCCTTACCCTGCTTGCCTGCGTGTCTGTCGGCGCGCTTGCCGCCTGCGTCGAGACATCCGATCCGATGCCCATGCCTGCAATGACCGGAGGTAACCTGTCCTCGGTCGCAGCAAATGCCTGCCGCGCGGCGATTGCTAAGCAAACCGGCCGACCGACTTCGGATGTGGCCGTGTTTGACGTGGCCGAGTCGGAGGCAGGTGTCGGTGTCATGGCAACAGTCGCCGGTGCCGAAGCGCCCTGGGCCTGCCAGTCCAGCCCCGATGGCCGGGTTGCAGGGGTGACCTATACGGGCAGCGAAGGATCGATGTAATTCCCACCCCGCCGGAGTGCTCGGCGGGGACTTTCGCTTGGGCCGTCCTAACCGGCACTTGGACTCGTACCGTCGGTCCAAGTTGTCATATTTCTGAACACCCTCAAACTGCATAATTGGCCGCATTCGGCCAAGTTACCCTTCTTTGGGCGCAGGACACACAGACCGCTTTCCCGTACTACGTCCGCCTACAGCTCCCATCCGAGATCCCTGTCGAGTTCGCGCTGCCGCTTGCGCTCTTCGTCGATTTCCAGCTCGCGTTCTTTCTGGCGGGCCTTTTCGCGCTCCTGATCTTCCGCCCTCGCTTTGCCCAACACGTCGGCAAGCCTGCCGCGTATGTCGCGCACGCCCTGCCCCGGCGCGTGATCATGCTCCTCGCCCAGATCACGCGCGGCAATCCGCGCCAGGCGCTGCTTGATCTCGTCCTGATCCAGCTCCTTCGCCTGCCGCCCTGCGGCAGCGCGTAGGGCCGCAAGCCCGGCGCTAACATGGCCCTGCCCCTCTTCCCGGGCCTCGGCCCAAGCCTCGCGCGCCAGTTCCAGCCGCTCGTGCATTTCCGCGAACATCGCCTTGGCTTGGCGCACCGCATGGACCCGCGCGCCCCGCTGGGTCAGCGGCTCATAGTCGTGACCCTCGGCCTCGGCGACCAGCTGCGCGCGGCGCTCGATGGCGTTGGCGGCGGGGCCAAGCTTCAGCTCCGGTTCGCGATCCAGCTCCTCGGCCTTCAGCATATCGCCCAGGGACAGCGCCTCTTCGCGCTGCACCTCAAGGGAGCGGTGATCGACGCGGCTTTCCTGCCCCGCCAGCTCAAGGGCATGGTTTTGCAGCTCGGCCCAATAGCCGCGCATGGCCTCGATCTCCGGCCCGCCAGTGCTGGCCGCGTCGAGGATGCGCGTCTTGTCGGTCAGCCCCTCGGCAGACAGAACGCGGGTGGTGGTCAGGATATGTGCGTGATGATTGCGCTGATCGCCCTCGCGGTGCGGCGCATGGATCGCCACATCTGCCGCCACCCCGTAGCGCTCCACAAGCTGGGAGGCGAAGGCCCGCGTGATCTCGATCCGCGCCGCGTCCGACAGCTCGGACGGCAGGGCCAATTCCCACTCACGGGCGGTCACGGAATTGGATCGGGTTTCGCGCGCCTCAGCGGCATTCCACAGCGCGGCCCGGTCCTGAGACCAGGACGGCGCATCATCGGGGGCTAGAATGAAGCAAGCCTCGACCCCGCGCTTGGCGGTGTAATCGTGCATGCGCCCCTCCCGGTCGCACTCGATGACGGACGCCGACCGATAGGCCGCAGCCGCCGTGGCGGATCGCCCGGCGCTGCGTTTGATCGTCTTGACAGAGAGGTGGTAGCTGGCCATGACCGCGCCCTACCGATCCGGCGATGGGCAAGGGCAGGCAGACTGCCAGATATGCAAACAGGCAGGCAGGCGAATGGCCAAACGGTCGGCCTGCCATCTGGGCCAGCAGGCCACCACGCAAACAGGCAGACATGCAGCCATGCCGACAGGCGTGCGGTCATGCTGCCAGCGATGCGCGCGACCATCCCCAGGATCGGCCGTGGTTTGCCGGACAAGCGCAGCGCGGCAAACCCGATCCGGCAGCCTGGCCCGCTCTCGGGACAGGAGGAACCGGATCGCCCGCTGGCGCTGACGGCCTTGCGGAACCACCCCGCTCCCGGGGCCAGTTCCAACAAGGGCGACAGGGACGGCGGGGCGCGATCCAACCGCGAAGGTTGGCTTGGGAAGGTTTGGAAGGGGCAGCGCGCCCTTCCATGTCGATGCGCGTCGCATCGAAGGGGTTGGCCATCGGCTGGGGGGAACCCCCGAGAGGATCGCACGCAAATCTCGAAACCGTAGGTGAAGAGTTTGCATAAGTGCGCCCTTGCTCTTTTCAGACCTACGGGTATCCGCTTGACCTTGCCCCGTCAATGCGACATTCAACCCAAAGATGTTTTCGAATTCCCAGCGTGTGTGAAGGTACGAATGGCTGAGACAGAGTTGGAACGCGCCGAGAAGCGCTATGCTCAGGCCAAGGCCCGGCTCCTCGCCCTGAAGAACCGGGAAGCGACGAAGGCACGCAAGCTGGATACGCGGCGCAAGATCATCCTGGGCGGCGCGCTTGTCGATCTGGCCGAACGGGATTCCAATGCCGCCGCCATGATCGAACGCCTAGTGCGGAATCTTCCCCGCGAACAGGACCGCAAGGCTTTCGAAGGCTGGGATGCGAAGCAGCCCGCCAAGGCAGAAGATCCCCCTGCCCCACCGACCGGAACAAGCGAGGCGCAGGCCCCGGCATGAAGATGATCGGGACCGTTCTCATGACCCTGACGCGGATCGGGGTGTTTCTGATTGCCTCGCCCCTCATGCTGATACAGCTGTTCATGCTTCTGGGCGTCGCCACCTTCGGCGCGACCATCGCCAACATGCTGGTGCAGCTCGGGCTGACAAACCTGCTCGGGGATTCAGGCTTCTTCTCCGGCGTCATCCGCATGGGCATCTTCGTGCTGCTCTATCCGGTGGCCTGGGCGATGGTGATTGTGTTCTGGGCAGAGCAGCACGGCCTGGACGCGCTCTTCCGCAAAGACCGGGGCGATAGCCACGGCTCGGCACGTTTTGCCTCCAAGGCAGAGCGCAAGGCCTTCCAGTCAGAAGACGGCCTGCTGATCGGGCGCGACATCGGGACCGGCAGGCTCCTGCGCTATGACGGCCCGGCGCATCTTCTGACCCTCGCCCCGACACGGGCGGGCAAAGGTATTGGCACTGTGATCCCGAACCTGCTGACCGTGCCGCGCTCGGTGCTGGTGATCGACCCCAAGGGCGAAAATGCAAAGATCGCAGGCGAGGCGCGCAAGCGCTTCGGCGCTGTTCACATCCTCGACCCCTTCGGCGTCACCGGCTTGCCCGCCTCGGCCTATAACCCGCTTGGGCGGCTCTCAGCGGAAAGCCTCGACTTGGGCGAAGATGCCGCCTCTCTGTCTGAAGCCTTGGTGATGGACCCGCCGGGCCAACAGTCTGAAGCGCATTGGAACGAAGAGGCCAAGGCGCTGCTGTCGGGGCTGATCATGTTTGCCGTGGCCCATGAAGACCCCGACCGCAAAACCCTCGCCACAGTGCGGGAATATCTGACCCTGGCGCCTGAGAAGTTCCGCGCCCTCCTGGAGCTGATGCAAGACAGCACCGCCGCCGGGGGATTAATCGCCCGCGCCGCAAACCGCTTCCTTGGCAAATCCGACCGCGAAGCGGCCTCGGTGATGTCCTCGGCGCAGCGCCACACCCATTTCCTCGACAGTCCCCGCATCGTTGCAGCCACGGCGCGATCCGACTTCCAGTTCTCAGCCCTGCGGCATGACCTGACCTCGATCTTTCTCGTCCTGCCGCCAAACCGCCTCGATGCCTATAGCCGCTGGCTGCGCCTTCTGGTGGCACAGGCGCTTCAGGACATTGCCCGTGATGCCGAGCATCACACAACGCATGGGAACGACGCGGAGGCCTTTCAGACAGGCGCCGTGCGCCTGAAACAGCCCGCCCTGTTCCTCCTCGATGAATTTGCAGCCCTTGGCCGTCTGGAAGCGGTAGAACGCGCCATGGGGCTGATGGCGGGCTATGGGCTGCAACTCTGGCCGATCCTGCAGGACATGAGCCAGCTGAAAGACCTCTACGGCGCGCGGGCCAACACCTTCGTGGCCAATGCGGGCGTGTTGCAGACCTTCGGGGTGAACGATTTTGAGACCGCCAGATGGCTCAGTCAAAGCATGGGCAAGGAAACCATCGGCTATCAGACCGAAAGCCACCGGCCCGGCGATATCGCCACCACCACCCTGCACATCGCGGCGCGTGATCTGATGACCCCGGATGAAATCATGCAGATTGACCCCTCGGTGCAACTGCTGCGCGTCCAGGGCAAGCCGGTGATGATCGCACGCAAGCTGCGCTACTTCGCGGACAGGGAGTTCGACGGGCTTTACCGATCACCGGATGCCCAACCCGCAAATCCCAAATCTGAACGCTGTTCGCGCAATACCGATTTCTGAACACCTGTCCCTTTCCTCCGATCACGGATGTCCTGATGCCTGACGCCGGTTCCGCCCGCCCCGCCCTCTCTGATGCCGCCCTGCGCGAAACCCTCGACCTCTTGGGCACGGTCGTCGCCAGCATGGCCGAGAAACTGGACCGGCACGGCCAGATTCTCGCTGATGTCCAGAAGGCTGCCAGCGAAGGCCGGGATGCTGCACAGGCGGCTAAGGCCCATTCCGATCCGCAGCGCTATGGGCGGCACATTGGCCAGGAACTCGACAAGGCGCTGGATGCCACCCTTGACCGGCTGGAAGGCCTGCAATCCGGCCTCACCACCGATCGGGACGAAACCCGCCGCAGCCTGAACGAGCTGGTCCGGCAGGAAGAGGCCGTGCTTCAGCATCTGCACGACGATCTCGAAAAAGCGGGACGCTGGAAAAGGCGCATTCCCTTCATAGCACTCTTCGGCTTGGTCCTGGCGCTCGGCCTGACCATAGCCCTGCCCCGCTTCTTGGCAGGCAAGGCTACCAGCTGCGCGGTCCTTGGGGGTGAGTGGCTGAAGGAAAACCAAAGCGGACGGCTGGCATGTGTTTTCTATGGGGAGTGAGCTGCGGAAGGTTGCAGAGCAAAGTTATCCACAGGCTAAGGTGTTAAATATGGGTTAGATTCAGTGTTAAGCATAGAAAATCGCTCGCAAGTCTTTGATACACAAAGGCGATTCCGAGAGGGGCGTGTGTGAAAGTACGAAAGAACGTGTGTAAAAGTACGATAGAGTGTGGGCAAAAGTACGAAAGCGTCTAGTGTGTGTGAAAGTACGAATCGGCGTGGATTTCGAACGTTGCCTCCCCTACTGTGTGTGAAAGTACGAAAGGCTCCCCTGTGACTGACGACCATGTAGTAAACCGTTCCCCTCTCCTGCCTGATCGGTATCCGCAGGGCGACTTCTTCGTGTGCGACATCTTCGACGCCGTTCCGAAGGCGGACATGGCTTCAATGGAACATCCGATCTTCTCGCTCTCGACCAAGCCAGATACGCGAGTTCGGGAGTATGAGCACAACGACATCAAGATCGCGATCAAGCCTTCTGTCGATGGCCTCGCGACCGTTCATGACCGCGATGTCCTGATCTACTGCATAAGCCAGCTGATGACCGCCCTGAACGAAGGGAAAGAGGTTTCCCAGGTTGTCCGGTTTCGTGCCTTTGACATGCTGGTCGCCACGAACCGGAACACGGCTGGGTCCGGATACTCTCAACTGAAGGCTGCACTTGAGCGTCTTGCCGGGACGAGGATCAGCACGAACATCGTCACCGGCGGTAAGGAGATATTCCGAACCTTCGGCCTGATCGAGAGCGCCGAGGTTGTCAGGGAAACCCGTGACGGCCGCATGCAGGAAGTCGAGATCAAGCTCTCGGACTGGGTGTTCAACGCAATTCGGTCAAAGGAAGTCCTGACGCTTCACCGCGACTACTTCCGGCTCAGAAAGCCGTTGGAGCGCCGTATCTACGAACTCGCCCGCAAGCACTGTGGGGCGCAGAAGGAATGGCGGATCAGCCTAGCGTTACTGCAGAAGAAGTGCGGCTCGAACTCCACCCCGCGGGAGTTTCGCCGACTGGTCATGAACATCGTTCGCGAGGACCGGGAACACGACCACATGCCGGACTATGCTATCGCCTATGACGAGAAGGAGGACATGGTCACCTTCTCGAACCGGCAAGGCGTGAAGATGGTGCTGCCCCAGGCGTTGGCCCCGCAGCTCGACCCAGATGTCTATGAGACAGCTCGGATGCTCGCCCCCGGCTTCGATGTGCATTACCTGGAGCGAGAGTGGCGCAGCTGGCTCCCGGAGACGCCGCGCAACCCGGAAGCCGCATTTCTCGGGTTTTGTAGAAAATGGGTGCAGAACAGAAAAAATACCGGATAATTCTATATACCGGATTTTTCTTTGTAGAGCGCCCAAGCCTCCTCGATAAGGACGCCCTGCTGTACGCCTCGGCGCTTGGCCTCGTTGGCGATCTCCTCTGAGATACCCGGCATGACCTTCGCGTGGACTTGTCCCGTCCGGGGACTTGCCTTGCGTCCGCGCCGTTTCTGGCCGTCACGCGCGACGAAGCCCAAGTCTTCCCCTGCCCGCTCGGCCTTCTCGATTGCCTGCGGGCTGCGGTCCTTTTCTTTACTTTTCAGACGGCCGATGTCGATGCTGAAGGCTTTTCCGTCCGACATATCAGACCCCCTCGGCCAAGCGCTTGTAGACTGCCTGGGCAAACTGCGCCGCGTTCTCGATTGCCCCATCCATGTTGCCCTGGGCTGGCATATTCCGCAGGTTACCCCCGAACTCGAAAAGCGCGGAAAACGCGGCCCTCTCCATTAGGGGCGGGTTGATCAGATCCACACCTTGCTCCGACAGTGACCCAGCGATGCCGCTGTGCTGTTTCGAACGGATGGCCTTGGTCATGGTGAAGACCACGGCATGCGGTATCTTCCGATCAAGCGCCTCTTCCTCCTCGGCGATGAGCTGAAGCGCCCTGACGCCGATCGTGGCGTCAAGTGTCGTGGCGCGCATTGGGGTAATCACCAGGTCGGCCTGGGAGATCGCCCTAGAGACAAGACGGGACGCAACGCCTTCTAGGTCCACGACCACGATCTGGCCGTCCGTGTCATGCTGCTTGATGATCTTCACAATGTCGGACTCTGCGACGCTGGACAGAACCTTGATCCGGGCGGGCAGGGGGGCTCGATCTGCCCACAGGGTCAGAGAATGGTTGGGGTCGCAGTCCAGCATGACAACGCTTGCCCCAGCGTGAGCCAGCTCTGTTCCCAACAGGATCGCTGCCGTGGACTTCCCAGCACCGCCCTTTGGTGATGCGATGACGACTGTTGGCACGGCACTCTCCATGTTATCCGATTAATACAGTAACCGGATTTTATTAATTATCCAATATTTTTTAAAGGCCGCCATGAAGTCATGCGGTGACGCTTGACGTACATCGTCAATGCCACTATATTCACGGGCTAATGATCCTGAGCTACCGAGACAAGAAAACCGAAGGGTTTGCGAACGGAGAGTTCGTGAAGGCGTTCCAGGGGTTCGACGAGCAGGCCGCCAAGCGGCTGTCGATTCTCAGTGCCGCGCCGTCGCTCGATACTTTGCGTGCCTTGCCGAGCAATCGGCTTGAAGCCATGCGTGGTGATCGGGCAGGGCAGTACTCCATCCGTATCAATCAGCAGTGGCGTATCTGTTTCGAGTGGCCAGACGGCCAGCCAGGGCCAAGCAACGTTGAGATAGTGGACTACCACTGACAAAAGGAGATCAGACCATGTTCATGAGGGCTGTACATCCCGGCACGATCCTCAAGGACGAGCTGGAGGAACTGGGCGTGACGCCCACAGAATTTGCACGTCAGATTGACGTGCCGCCAAACCGCGTAAGCCAGATCATCGGCGGGAAGCGTTCGATCACCGGCGATACTGCGCTGCGCCTCGGCCACTGGTTTGGAACCGATCCGCAGTTCTGGCTTAACCTGCAGTCGCAGTTCGACCTGGCGCAAGCTGACAAAGAAACGGGTGAAACTATCCGGCATCTGCCGACGCGGGCGACCGTGCCGATGCGACCTGACCAACCGCGTCTCATGTGAGGCCTAGTGACCGGGCAGTCGGCCAACCGTCAAGCCCGCCGGATGGTCTTCACGCTGACGCGGAACAGCTGCGCAATCTCGGGCAGGGGCCTCAGCTCCTCGTCCCGCATCCTGGCTCTTTGGGTCCGGGGCCTCATCGGAGATCAGTCTGTCCGAAGATGTGGTCGGCATCGACATGTCGGAGATCCTCGATCTGGGAGCTGAACGCTCGGCGCTGCTCGCTTACCTTTTCCGGCGAATCGAGCGGGTGATCGAGGATCGCCGTCCGACCCTCATCGTCATCGATGAAGCCTGGAAGATGCTCGACGATCCGATCTTCGAAAAGCGCCTGCATGACTGGCTGGTCACCATGCGGAAGAAGAACGCCGTGGTGATGATGCTGACCCAGACACCGACTCATCTGACGCGGGTCAAGGTCGGCCAGATCATCGCGGAAAGCGTGGTGACCCAGCTTCTCTACCCGAACCCGCGCGCCAACCCCGAGGATTATCGGATCCTACGGCTGAATGAGAAAGAGGCCGAGTTTCTCTGCACGCCAACGGGCGGTCTGCGCCTCGCCCTCCTGCGCTCGGCCGGGGACTCGGTCTTTGTGAACATGGATCTCGCCACCCTCGGTCCTGCGCTCGCCGTGCTCGGCGGCGGTCGATCCGGCGAAGACCGCGCACCCTATGGCTGGCGCGACACCCCCGACTTTTGGAAGGACATGACGTGACCCGACGCAACCGCCTGATCCCTATGTCCCTTCTCGGGCTCGCCCTTCTCTCTGCTTGCGCTGGCGTCGAGACGGGGGCCGTCTCCCCTTGCCACGGTCAGTTCCGGGCCGAGGGCAAATACTTCGCAGCGCGTGAACAAAGTGACGGCACGAGGGTCGTCGTCTCGACCATGAACGCCCCCGACGCGCCTTGCGGGAACTGAGCCACCGCATGCGTCGCACACCCCTCCTTCTCGGGCTTCTCCTCGGCGCTGCGGTGCCCATGGGCCTCTTGGCCCAGGGCGTGCCGATCATCGACGGCTCGCGACTGTCGAACTTCATCTCTCGTCTTGTCGAACAGGCCGAAGACGCCGTGAAGCAGGGGGAAAAGCTCACCACCCGCACAGAACTCAGGCTGATCGAAGACGACCAGCTGGCCGCCTATGAGCGTTTCCTCGCGGACACGACCGGTGTGACCGACATCAGCGGCTTCGAGATGGGGACGGGAACCTTCCCCCCTGCCGACGAAGTCTATCCTCTTGAGGAGACGAGCCCGGAAAGCCAGCGGCTTTTCGGAGAAGGCGAGACGGTCGAAGCGATGATCATCGCCACAGCGGCGCGCTATGAAACGCATCCCGGTGTCGTGAAGGTCGGACTCACGCCCACAACCTGGCGCATTCTTTTCCAATCGCTGGTGAAACAGGAAAGCGGGTTCTCCAATGCAGCGATCAGCCCGGTCGGGGCCATGGGTTTTTGCCAGTTGATGCCCGGCACTGCCGCCGATCTCGGCGTCGATCCGACCGACCCCATGCAGAACCTTGATGGTGGCGCGCGCTATCTCGCGACCCAATTGAACAGCTTCGGTCGGATCGACTTCGCGCTTGCGGCCTATAACGCCGGCCCAGGCAACGTCCAGAAATACGGCGGCATCCCGCCCTTCGAGGAAACCCAGAACTACGTCCGCCGGATCTCGGGCTACTACGACGGCTACCTCTCAGTGATCACTGTCGCGGATGTGACGGGCACGCTGGCGGGCGTGGAAGGTGCAAGCGCCGAATGGGGCAACATGTCCTCGGCTTTCATCGGCTATTCCGGCCAGCAGTCGGGGCAGATTGAGGCAGCCATGGCGCGGATCAAGGGGTTCCTTGAAGAGGCCAAGCCCCAGACCTCGAAAGAAGCGGTCGATCAGAACACTTACATGCTCGCCGAACGCGCGCGCCTCATGGCCCTGACGCTGCGGCTGCGCGCGGGTGCCGTCAAGGTCGAGGCGGCCCGTGGGCTCTCTGATGCCGCGCAATCCCTGCAATACACCACCTTCTGGGAGTACACCCCGTGAGACCTTTCGTCCTTCGAACGAGGGCGCGTCTCGCGCTCGCCGTCTTTGCAACGCTTCTGGCATCACCTCTTCTGGCCCAAGGCGTGCCCGTTATCGACGGCACCAACCTTGCCAAGAACATCGAGCAGCTGCAGGCGGCACTCCGCGATGCCGAAAACCAGATCGCGCAGATCGAAGAGTTGAAGAAGCAGGTCGAGACTGGTCTCAAACAACTGACCAACCTCGAAGGCATCCTCGGGTCGATCTCGGGCCTGAACGAAATCGCGAGCCTTTACAATTCGGTGGAGGACCTGCGCTCGCGGGCGGCCAAGATCACCGATCTTTCCGGCTTCCAGGACGCACTGACCATCGGGGACTTCGATGGGCTCCTGGACAGCCTTCTCGATGGCGATGTGACCATGGGCGACAAGATGGCCGCCGAATACATGCGCGACACGCTGGAAGGGGCCGGCCTGACCTCTGAGACCCTGGCCGGGCTGTCGTCATCGGAGAACCCGCAGGACAAGCTCATCGCGACGACCGCTGCCACGAGCGCCACGGCCATGGGCGTGGCGCAGCTCTCCTACGAGGAAGCAGCGCAAAGCCTCGCGCGGATCGACGGCCTGGTCGATGAGATCGCCAACCAGGAAGGCCTGAAGGAAAGCATCGACCTCAACACGCGGATGGCCGCCGAGACCAACTACATGCTCGGCCAGATGTGGCGCCTGAACGCGGCCGCGGGGCTGGCCGCCGGACAGACGGGTGTGAATTGGGCCGCAGAACAGGCCAAGGAAAAGAGCTTCTTCGATTACTCAGGTGCCGAATGATGCGGCGGGCCTCTCACCAGGTCGTGGCGGTCATCGCCCTCGCCTGCCTTGCCAGCTTGGCTGCGGCGGAAGACCTCGCCTCTTTCAGCGACGTTCAGCTGGCTGAAAGAACCCGGGAAGCAGTAGTGGCGCAGGATGCGGATGCTGCGCTGGATCTCCTGACCGAAATGCAGCGTCGCGGGACCGGGATCTTCGCAGGTTTGAAGAGTGGCACTTGCGACGAGGTGATCGATCTGCCCGAGGGGATCACCGACTGGCGCTTCAAGGGGGCTGCGCGACAGGCCTACATCACTGCGGCGAAGAGGAAGGCTCTGGAGGCGGGGACATGCGGCTGCCTCTTCGATGGCTTCAGCTTCGACAACTTCACGTCGGAGATTCTGGGCAAGCCGGGTGCAGACCTCGTCAACGATGATCGTGCCAATCTTGAGAGTTACCTCATGCAGCACCAACGCGAGACGGAGCCACGCTATCGCGACCTCGAGACCGTCTGCCGGTCAATGTGATTCATGGCCATCATCGCCGACATCCTGACCCAGGTCGACGCCGCCGCAACCGCGGTTGGCGCCACGGCGTTCGACGCCGTGGCGGCCGAGATCGTACCTGTGTTTCGGGTCGGCTCGGTTCTGGTGGTGGCGCTGGTCGGGATCAACCTGATGGCACAGGCCGTGCCAATGACACTGCGCAACGGGCTCGGCCTGATGGTCCGCATCGCGGTGGCGTCGGCCTTCCTGTCGTCCTGGACGAACTTCAATTCGGTCTACGGTGTCCTGACCAATGCCCCGAGCGAGATCGGGGCTGTCGTCCTTGAGGCTTTCGGCGGAGGATCGGGCAATCTCTATGAGGGTCTCGATTCGCTCTACCTTCAGGCCCTCGATGTCGGGCAGGCAATCAGCCAGAACGGCAGCTATATCACCGGTGCCCTCGCGGGCCTTCTGATGTTCCTCGTGGCCGCGCTGATGGCAACCGTCTCGATCATCGTGATCTCGGCAGCGAAGATCATGATCGGCGTCCTCGTGATCTTCGCGCCGATCGCGATTGCCTGCACTCTCTTCAAGATGACCGCACCTCTCTTCGATCGGTGGGTGAACCTCGCCCTCGGCTTTGCCTTCTATCCGATGCTGACCTCGGGCATGGCGGCCTTCACCATCGCGATCGCCCGCGACCTGACGCCCGCCTCCTTGGCCTCGGTCGAAACCATCGGCGATGTCCTGAGCTTTGTGGTCGTCATGATGCTCGGCACCGGCCTCATGGCCATGGTGCCGACGATCGCGCAGTCTCTCGCGTCAACCGCGACCGGTCTTGGCAGCGTCGCAGCCTCGACGTTCCGCACCGCCGACAGCATCAAGGGTTACGGACGCACCGGCATCGCGTCCGGGATCGGCGCAGGGCGGGGAGCGGCTGGATTGGATGCCGGCGGCCGCCGACCATCGGACGCACGTCTGAACGGCAATACCGCCGGACAGATCGGCAGGTCCGCCGTGCAGACGGCGATGCGGCTCGCCAGCCGGACACCGGACAAAAGCTGATGCCCCAGAATTCGAGAAGTGGAGGACCGCTCATGGAGGCGCATGGATTTGATGTCGATCTCGTGCTGGAGCCCCGCCTCTCGGCCCGGCGCGCCTGGATTGTCGCGAGTGCCGCGGGCGGGCTGAGCCTGATCCTTGCAACTGCGCTGGTCCTCGTCCTGCCCTTGCGGGAAACTCAGGTCTTCACCGTCCTCGTTGATCGCCAGACCGGCGACGCCGAAAACATTCTGCGGGTCGCCCCGACCGGGATCGAGGACCAGGAAGCGCTGAAGCAAAGTCTCCTTGTGGCTTACGTCTCCGACCGCGAAGGCTATTTCTTGGCCGGCATTCAGGCCCGGCTTGAGAGCGTCCAGCGCCGTTCGACAGAGGGTGCGGAGGAAAGCCTGCGGCTTCTCTGGTCGAAGGGCGGCGGCAATTCTGCCTATCCACCCGATGTCTACGGCCCCGGTGCGGAAGTCACGGTGACCGTGCGCCGGATCACGTTCCTGTCGCCGAACGTCGCCCAGATCCGCTTCCTCAAAACCCTGCGCAAGACAAAACAGGAGCCGGTGACCCAGCCCTTCGTCGCCACGGTCGAGTTTGCCTTCGAGCCGAAGACTGAACGCTCCCTCGCCCATGTCTGGGAAAACCCGCTCGGCTTTACCGTCTCGGCCTACCGCGTCGACGCCGAAACCCTGGAGACGAATCCATGAGCCGTTCTCTTCTCCTCCCGGGACTTGCCTTCGCCTGCGCCCTCGGCATCGCGAGTGCCGCTTCTGCCGAAATCGCCCCCGCCTCGATGGGCGCGGATGCCCGTGTCCGGTCGGTCCTCTACAACCCCGTCGATGTCATCCGGCTCGACACGCATTTGCGTGTGAACACCGCCATCGAACTGGGTGCTGGCGAGCGGATCGACTCGGTCCTTCTTGGCGACAGCGAGGCCTTCGAGGTCGAGGTGCTCTCGAACCGCACTACGGTTTCCGTGAAACCCCTGATCGCCGGGGCCGAAACCAACATGACGATCTACACCGGGCGGCGCACGATCTCGCTGTCGATCAGCGAGGGCAGGTCTCGTAACCCGACCTATCGGCTCGTCTTGCGCTATCCTGAGACGGGCACAAGCCGGACCGCCCGCAGCATGGTGGCCGGAGGTTCGCGCGACATCGGCTATGCCTGGTCGGGCGATGAGACCCTGAAACCCGTCCATATCTGGAACGATGGGCAAGCGACGTACTTCGCCTTCGCCCCAGGCCTCCGGCCGTCGATCTTCGGTGTGGATGCGACGGGCCGCGAAGTGACGCTGAACTCCGGCACGCGCGGCAGCATCGTCCGCGTCTCGGGCCTGCGCTCCGCCTATTCGATCCGGATCGGGACGCAGGTTCTGTGCATCGAGCGGGTAGATGGCGGCGGGACCACCGATCCGGCCCTGCTCGCCAAGCTTCAGCGTTGGGAGTTCTGACATGGCTGATCCTGAGATGACCGATCCGCAGAAGGGCGCCGAGCCGGAATACAAGGTCGAGCGACCCAAGCCGAAAATGACCCGGCAGCAGCGACTTGGCATGGGTGCGCTGGTGGCAGGGGCGAGCCTTGCCGCGCTCTGGACCGTTTGGCCATCCAGCCGCGCCATCCCCGATGTGGAAACCTCCGCCGTCGAGGAATTCCAGGATCAGGCTGGAGGCTCGCCTTTCGGAGCGATTGAGCCCGGACCGGAAGCGAAGCCCGGCGGGGATGGATTTTCTGACATCGAAGGGGAACTGGCCTCACAGCGCGAAGACCTTGAAGCGCGGAATGCCACACTCCAGTCCGAGGTTGAATGGCTGCAGCGCGAGTTGGGTGATCTTGCCGACAGGGCCGATGCCGAGAAGGACCAGACAGCCAAGGAACTGGCGCTCGCGCTCGAAGAGGCACAGTCCCAGAACCTCGCGCTCATGGAGGACATGCGGCAGCAGTTCGATCAGGAGATCGCCGTTCTGAAGGCAAGCGCCGACGCCGCTGGTACCGCCGATGCCGCCCGGGAAGCAGAATTGGCGGCCAAACGTGCCGAACGCGAGGCGCAGCTTGCTGCCCGCGTGGCCTCGCCTTCGGTCGTCTTCGACGATGGTCAGAAGGGTGGCGCGGGGGATGCCGGTATGGGGATGCCCGAGGCCCCTGCCGAGGGCCGCGATGCGACAGGGCGGGATTTCGTGCAGTCAGGGAGGGAAGCCACCGCCACCGAAGTGAGCCAGGTGATCGCCAATCCGTCGAACACCGTCCTTCAGGGCACGATGATCGAAGCGACCCTCGAGAATGCGGTCGACTCGAGCCTGCCTGGTCAGATCACAGCGATCGTGACTCGGCCGGTCTGGTCCTTCGATCAGGCGCAAATCCTGATCCCCGCCGGCTCGCGCCTTTTCGGTGATTATTCCTCGGAGTTGGCCATCGGCCAAGGTCGCATCCTTGTCGCCTGGACGCGGCTCGTCACACCGGACGGGCAGTCCGTACAGTTGGAAGCCTTCGGTGGCGATGCCCAAGGTCGCTCCGGCATCACCGGCAAGGTCAACACGCGCTTTGGTGCCAGATTCGGGTCGGCTGCGCTCATTTCCTTTCTCGGGGCCGCTCCTGCCATCGCCGCTGGGAAATACACTGATGAGATCAGTTCCGACACGGCTGAGAGCATGGGCGAAGACCTAAGTGCTGCCATGGGCTCAGCGGTCGAGGCCTATACGAGCTTGCCGCCGATCATCACCGTCGCCCCTGGGGCCGCGATCACGGTCATGGTCGACCGTGATCTGGAAATCTGGTGATGGATGATCGGCCGAGCTTCCTCGGGTCCTACCTGACGCCAATTGCGCCGCTGTTCTTACGGGACGATCTGGTCGAGGTGGCGATCAACCCGGATGGAAAAGTCTGGATCGAGCGAAAGGGTGCAACCCACATGGAGCGGGTCTCGCATCTCTCGATTGATCGGGTCCTGTCGACCAACCTTGGGCAGGCAATCGCTTCTGCCGTTGGCGTCCAGTTCTCGGATAAGAAGCCGACCGTCTCAGGGAAGATCGTTTGGGGCGACATGGCGATCCGGGCGCAGGTTGTGGCACCGCCCATCGTGGAAGGTGGAATGGCGGTCACATTCCGGCCATTCAAGGTTGCAGCCGATCAGCTGATAGAGCCGCGACTCTTGCATGGTGGTCTCGTCGATCTCGACGCCAAGCGTCGGGAACGGGCAGGGGAGGCGATGAGGCTGGCCGAGGCCGGGCAGGTCGTTGAGGCGATGCGACTATGCGTCACAGAGCGGATGAACATCCTGATCTCAGGCGGGACCTCGACCGGCAAGACGACATTCGCACGGTCTTTACTGTCGATGGTGGATCCAGGCGAGCGGATCCTGACCATCGAGGATGCCTATGAGCTGTTCCCCCGTCAGGAGAACGCCGTGGCTCTCAAGGCTGATCGTAGTGCCCAAGGCGAACGGACGCCTGCGCGGCTATTGGAAGCCTCGCTCCGAATGCGGCCGGATCGGATTATCCTCGGCGAGCTACGTGGGGAGGAAAGCCGCACTTTCCTCGAAGCGATCAACACTGGCCACGGCGGGTCGTTTACGACGATCCATGCCGACACAGCACGGAAAGCCATCGACAGGTTGGCGATCATGGTCATGGCCGCCGGGCTGGGCATGGGGTTCGAGGAGGTGAAGCGATACTGCGAGGAAAGCGTGGATCTGGTAGTGCAACTTTCGCGGGAGGCCGGGCGGCGTGGGGTGGCGGAGATACTGTGCCTGTGAGGGTCGCGAAGGGCAGGAAGCAGACTGTCGGATAAGCGAACACGAAGCGTCATGCTTACCGAAAGCCGACGTTCGATCATGGTTGGAGATGGGTAATTCCGGCCACCTCATCAGGTGCTCGGCAAATATTTGCATCATCTTGCCGTGGCTGGAACGGGCACAAACGCATCTGCCACATCCCCGAAGAACACTGCTTTGATCCGGTCGGCATGGACGTCGGTGGCGCTTAGGGCGTCACTTGGCAATAGATCGACAGCACGGCACCAGTCATCAAGATCGATGGAGGGCGAGTGCATCGGCGGCGACAGCCGCACCACAGAAGGAGGACCAATCAGCAGCCGCGCCTGATTGGTCGCGGCCAGAGACTGAAGGCGCATAGCCGCGAAAATGGCATCCTTCCAGAACCACATGCCGCCGAACCTTATCTGACGGGGCGAGACGATGTAGGGGTCGTCACCACACCCGATGCTCAAAACATCGATTTGGGAGGGGGCGACATCGAAGCAGATCAGCGCTTCGATCACGGCAAGCATGACCGGATTGTTGGCCCAGACACCGCCATCGACCATCTGATAGCCGCTATTCTTGAAGGGTTGGAAGAAGGTCGGCGCCGCTGATGTGGCCAGGCCGATGTTGATCATCTTCTCAAATCGATCAAGCTTGTAGTCGGCGTGGTGCGGGGTCTTGTAAACAAAAACCTCGCTATGGGTTCCATCGAACGCTGGAATGCACAGTCTACTGGCGGACTCCCCGAAGAGCTTTTCACCCAACGTCTCGGACAAGAGTCGAGCGATGGCATCACGGTCATACCGATACAGCACGGTCTGCCGGAGGAACGACGCGGCGCTGTAAAGCCAAGATTGCTTGCGCGGTGGGAAAATCTCCTGGCCGCGCTCGACATAAAGAGCCTTCATCTCGTCAGCTGAGAACCCCGCGCCAAGCCCAAGCGCGATGATCCCGCCAGTCGAAGTCCCAGCAATCAGATCGAAGTATTCCGACACTCGATGACCGGCACAGTACCGTTTCTCTAGCTCGGCGAGAACTGAAGCGGGAAAAACCCCGCGTATCCCCCCGCCATCCAGAGATAAGATCCGAAAGCGCCGGTCTTTCGGCCAAGCCTGTGGAACGCGGCGCTGAGGGATCGATCCCGCCGAGCGCGGTCCTCCGGGTTTGAGTGTTGTGTCGCTGGTTTGCATGTATCCTCGTACTTTGAAGTTTCCGGGTGCCGCCCGCCCCCGCGCCATATGCCGTCCACCACCCAGTCCTCGTGGAAGAAGAACCACTTGATGATCATGGGCATGAGAACATCCGCGATGGGTTTCTCGTGTGTCCACTCTTCGGTCTGTGGATCATAGACGCACAGGAGCGGAAACTCTGGCGGCTGCTGCCAACGGTATACATGCTGCGGCGGCTCGCCCGTGCCGCGTGGGTCAGGGCCTATGGGTGGGTCGAGAACCACGATTGAAACAACTGGGTTGGCGAGCGTGTAGTTTTCGAAGAAGACGCGCGCGAAATAGGTGATGCGAATGGTGTAGGTCTGGCAGATAGGCGTCAGCGACCCTTCCCAAACTCCCATGAAGCCAAGGTCCAGCGTAAGCCTGAACCCCGGAAACTCGGCCCGCATACGGGCATCCTGTTCGCGGACCGAGAGCGGCATCACTTAGTCCCCGAACGGTGTACTGTACGGGATCACCTTGGCGCTGGCGGGGGCAGCCAGACTTCCAAGGGCCGGAACGGTTCCGCGACCCGGAATATAGAGACCAGTTCCTGCCTCGTTGTCGCGCACATGTTGCTGGCGAAGGGCGGCGATGGCATCGCGAGCAGGCTTTTCGCCGAACAGGTCCTCCAGAATTTTGCGCATGTCGTCTAGTGAGACGCCGCGCTTGAGCACATAAAGCTTGCGGGCGAACGTGCGCAGCTCTTCAAGAAAGACCTGCTGATCGTCGAGGCTACCGGGCCAGCGGTCGGTCAGCACGTCATGTTCGCAGGTCGGATTGTGCGCGTATACCAGCCGCCCCGATGCGGTCGCGGCCTCAATCGTTATGATGATGCCATCGACTTGATGGATCAGTTCATCAAGCAGCGAACGTTCTCCGCCCGTGTGAAGACCGACATAGTAGGTCAGCAGCACAGACGGCGGCAGGCGCAACTTCGGGTAGCGGCGATCATAGACGATGTTCCGCCAGCGCTTGATCAGTTGCAGACAGATGACCTGCCGGGACTTCTTGTAGGCCGGAAGCTGAAGCGGAACAGGGGTGGTATCCGCCTTTGCGAGCGCGCTCGCCCGCGCGTAGTTCAAGGAGGCCTGCTCGAAGTAGGACCCGAAGGCGATGTCCGCGCGCGTTCGCGCGTTGAACCATTCCGCAAGGCCAAAAGGGTTTGCGAAGAGACGTTGCCTCGGCACGGAAGGGTCAGAGGGCTTCGAATGAAAAATGAAGCTGGTCTTGGGCTCCATCGATACGATGAGAACCGAAGGGGTCACATCCAAATGCATGTCGTTGTACTGCACCTGTGTGCAGCGAGTCTTGCGTTCCGACTTGTCGAAATAGCGCGAGCCTTCCTCTCCAGCGATGGCCTGGTGCAAGGTCGCCAGAGCATGTTCCGGGTCAACGCTATGCCCCCAGTTGATCACGGCCATGGCGTCGAGATCGTAGTCACAGCGATCATTGTGACCGGAAATAGTTGAGCCGGTCGAAAAGCCGCCCTGTGCGTAGAACCCGTCCACCATGCCCCGGAGCGGGCTTCCGGGGCGGTCGATCCACTCCCCCATGACCTCGTAATGCTTGGTTGCGGTCACGTACTCCGTTGGGCTCAGCTGGATGCGCACCGCCACATCCGCGAGCAGGATATCCTGCGGCGTAAAGCGGGCGATGCTTCGAAGAATGGGGTCATCAAGGCTCACGTTCTGGTCTCCTGTTCCTGTTGGCCGGGTCTGCTACAAAGCTTGCACAAGCCGCGCCCGTCATGCATACTTGTCGATAACGCCATTCAAACATGAAATGGCGAAAACGTCAAGCGAAAGAGACGAAGTCGTCATGTCAGAAGAAGAGAGCAGCGAAAACGTGTTTGGACGCAGGCTTCGTGCCGCGCGGACCGAGCGAGGACTTGAACAGCAGCAACTGGCCGAGAAGGCGGGATTGCCACCGAGTTCGATCTCACACTTTGAGAAAGGGGCGCGGAAGCCGTCCTTCGATAATCTGCGGAACCTCGCAAAATCGCTCGATGTGACGACAGACTACTTGCTGGGCCGGGTCGATACTATGGACCGTGTCGAAGGAGCGCAGCGTCTCCACCGGCACCTGGGGAACCTGACGGAATCCGAGGTCAATACCGTCGAAGGCTTCATTCAGATGCTCAAGGACGGCAAGCTGGATAGCGGAAAAAAATGACCTTGAGAGTGCCCCGCCTCCCTTTGGCAGAAGGTGCAGCGGACAGGGTTCTGCGTGAGCTTCGCATTGCGAAACTGCCAATCGATCCCAAAGAGATTGCTGCCATGAAGGATATCAGGGTCGAAGCAGCGCCTGCGACCAGCAAGGGGTTCTCCGGCATGCTGGCGCAGTGGGACACGAACTTTGGCATCATGTACGCCACGCACATCGACAACACCGGATTCCAGAGATTCAGCATCGCCCATGAGCTTGGGCACTATTTCATTCCGGGGCACATGGAGCAGGTACTCGCCAATGGCGCGCACAAATCCCATGCAGGGTTCGGTTCGCGTGATCTTTATGAGCAAGAGGCAGATTTCTTTGCTTCTGCCCTGTTGATGCCAAGCGCCTTGATCAGGCCCATCATCGCGCGGCAGGATGATGGGCTCGACCTTGTGAAGGCTATCGCGCAGGACTGCGTCACTTCACTGACGGCATCGGCCGTGCGCTATGCGAGAGTGAGCCGCAGCGCCGTAGCCGTCGTCATGAGCGAGGGCGGTGTTATCGATTTCTGCCTCTTCTCCGAAGCCATGAAAGAAGCGAGGGTTCGGTGGCCCCGTGCCGGTTCGCCACTTCCGGACGGCTCGTTGACCCGTCGATTCGGGGCCGATCGGACAAATGTTGCAAACGCCCGAGAAGACAGCGGGCAAGCGGACCTCATCGACTGGTTTGATTGCCCCAAGTCGCATATCGTGTCGGAGGATGTCATTGGCCTGGGCACCTACGGCAAAACCCTCACGGTTCTGTATTCAGCGCGGCTGACAGCGGAAGCCGAAGGGTTGGATGAAGAAGATGAAGACGAAAAGCTTGAAGAAAGCTGGACTCCGCGCTTTCGTCGCTAGGCTCCCGTCAAACAAAAACACCTTCGTAAATGAAGCTTGACCCGCCAGCGCTCCCGTGAACCCATCCTAGACTCCTTCCATCGATGGTCTCCTTTGTTGGACGGTGCTCCTCACGGCGAACGAACGACGACTGTCCGCTTAGGGCCAAAATTGCCTGTAGGAGCATGCGGTGAGGTTTAGCGACCAAGCACCGGTTAGACCCGAGCCGGCACTTTCCGTGTCCGCTTGGCGCTCTTTGCAATCGCCTGAAACACCCGTGCCGCCTCCCCGAAGACCTCGGCATCTGCACGCTCAGCGGACGCGGCCAAGCCCGACAGCTTCCCAACAGCAACTTGCCTGCCATCCGCTCCGCTTCCCCGTGTGGTCGGCAACGCCTTCCCCTTCCGCGCTCGATCAATCGGACCAAAGTGCCGATCATCATAGTATCGGATGTGTCGCGCCCGGATCGGATACTGTCCCTCGGGCAGCACCAGCACCTCATCCAGCGGAAACCGCAGCACCTCGTTCGCCGAAATCAACGGCCGCTCTTCCGACCGCCTGCTGACATTCGCGCTGTCTTCCAGCGCTCGCACCCGTGACTGGCTCTCAGTCACGGCTGTGATGGTGGACCGCCCCAAAGCATTCGAGAGCACCTCGGCGGTTCGGTCATCCTGCGGTGTCATGTAGATCTGCACGCCAGCGCCGCCTTGCAGAGAGCGCCGCCCGGTTTCGCCATAGATGTCATCGAGACCGGGAATGGTCTGGGAGATGATGAAGAACCGGCCGCCAAAGCTTCGGATGGTCTTGATGGAAGAGAGCACCAGGGGCTGGCGGCCCAGCTGGTCGAACTCGTCCATCAGGAACATGACGGCATGGGGTTCGTCAGGCCCGGGCTCACGGCGCTGGAGGGACGCAATGGCATCCGCGAAGAGAAGTCGGACGAGGGGGGCGAGGGTTTTCAGGTGCTCGGGCTGAACGACGATGTAGAGGCTTTGGGGATCACGGCGGAAGGTCGAGAAGTCGAAGTCGCTGGCGGAGGTCACACGGTCGACTGCGGGGTCGTTCCAAAGCTCGAGACCAGATCCCTGGATGACGGACACATAGGCGCCGAGGGTCTTTTCCGGGACGTCGGCCATTTCGAGGAAGGTGCGGGAGACGATCGGGATATTCGTCGTCTCGGCAATGGCCGTGTAGCTCTTCTTCTTGTCGCCGCCCCCGGCCATGACCTCACCGGCAAAGCCCAAAGTCGGGCGGCGCTGTTCGATGGCGTAGAGGCAGGAGGCGATGAAGAGCCGCTTGCCGGCGTTAAAGAAGCTCTGCGCGCTTTCGCCTTCCGGGATGAGGAAGAGGTCGGCCATCGAGTTCAGCGCAGTGTACTGACGCTCAGCCGAGGGTAGGGCCGCGATCCGGGCGAGGGGGTTGAAGCGGTGCGAACCCCGGTCCTCGTCGAAGGGCGAGAAGTACCAGATGTCGTTCTTCAGCCCGTGCTTACGGTGGATGGAAGTCTTGGCGAAGTTCTCGCCCTTCACGTCGAGGATGATTGCGGAACCTGAGAAGTGGAGGAGGTTCGGGATGACGAAGCCGACGCCTTTCCCGCGGCCCGTCGGCGCGATCATCATCGCATGGGGGAACCGGTCGGGCGGCGCCATCACAAAGGGCGCGTCGGATTTCGGGAGACCGAGCTTGCCGAAGATGAAGCCGTTCTGATCGAGGGTTCTGACCATGTGGTTGCGCTTCAACTCACGGCGCGACTGGAAATGCGCGTCGTCATACTGGTTGAGGCGGCCGCGATGTACCCCGGCTAATCCGACGAGCGTCAGGGCGACGGTCACGGCGCCAGTGATGATCAGCGCGCCCTGCAGGACCGAAGGCCGCGCGGCGAGGTCGGCCCAGGCGTAGCGAAGGAACCAGGGGCCCAGGGGGCTAAGCGTATCGAGGCTCTCCCGGAAGGCAGTGATCACATAGATCGTTGCCAACATGCCGCCGATGTAGAGACCGGTCAGCAGGCCAAGGAGCAGCGCCAGCGGATACCGCCAGGCGGTGTCGAGGTTCGAAAGCATGGGTCTGTCCTCAGAGTTCGTGGCCGGTGTCGCGCTCAACGGCGCGGTCACGCTGCCCCAGTTCGGCGGCGCGATACTGCGCCCGTGCCAGGTCTGCCCATGGTCCGACCTCACCCGATTGACCGAGATCACTCTCATTCTTCAATTCATGCGCAACGGCGGCCCGGAGTGCTGGATCTCGGACCTGCTCGTTGAGCGGTGCGAGATCGCCGGACCGAACGCGGCCGAGATCCTCGGGTTTCAAAGTGTCGTGCAGGCGGTCGACGATGGCTTCCAGCGTGGGCACCTCGGAGAGCTTCATCTGGCGATCAGCGGTGAGCAATTGGTCGCGCGCAATGGCCTCCGTCAACTCCGGCGCAAAGTTGAAAGCGGCGACTTCTGCCCGAACCTCCTGGCCGAGGGCGCGCTCCGTTTCCATCCAGAACACCTTTTGCATCGTGTTCGGCTGCTCCGTGATCCAGCTCGCCCGCTGACCTTCGCTGCGCTCGGCCAAACTGAAGCGGGCGACCATTTCCTCGACGGACGTGCCGGCTATGCGAAGCTCATCTTCCCGGATCGAGAATAGCGCGGTCAGCCGTTCGCCAATCTCGTCCCGAACGTGAGCGAGGGTTGCGCGTAGACCTTCATCTAGAGAAACACCCTCGGTCTGGCCCTGCTCCAGGCGTGCAAGCGAGGCGAGGGTCGGGTTGTGGTAGGGATCGGTGTTTCGGTCGGCGACCTGCGCATGCTCTGCCAAGAGGACGCTGTCGGGCGCGAGTTTCAGCGAGGCGCGCGCCTGTTCGGCAAAGCTCCGTTCAAGGTCGACCCGCTCGGCAGAGGGTTCCATTGCGCGGATCGCCTCCCAGGCCTCTGTGGCCGAAGCGATCATCTCGTCGCGCGCTGCCTCAACCCGCGTGGCGGGGTCGCCTTCGGCATGAAGCGAGTGATCGGGCATCAGGGGAACTCCTTGTCTGAGAGCGGCGGCAGAGGCGCCAAGCGCCCGAGCCAGCCGGGAAAGGTAGGAAGAGGCGCTCGCCTCGGTGCCGGTTGCGGCGGCAAGACCGGCAAGCTCGCCTAAGGCGTCGTACTCCCGGGCGAAGCCCTGCATCGCGGCAAGCCGTCGGCTCCGCTCACCGTCGGACAGCGGCGGCGGGGCAGGGGGCGTGGCCTTGCCGCCCTCTCGCGATGGACGCAGCTCGGACTGGCGCGGCGGGTTCTCGATGATGCCGCGGGAAAGGCGCGAAGAGGCGAGGATGTTCAGCCCATGCGACTGGCTGATCTCGGCGTGAAGCTCGCGCATCACATCGAAGTTCAGCGCGGCATGACGACAGATCGACAGGAACCGGCCTTCCTCGATGCCATGCTTGTCGACCACGAAATGCGCATGCAGATGGTCAGTGTCCTTGTGCAGGGCAGCAACGTAGCGCCAGACATCCCCATACTCACCGGACCCGAACACAGCCTGCCCCCATTCCCGGGCGATGACTTCGGCACGCTCGGCGTCCACCCCACGCGGGAAGCTCAGGACGATGTGATCGGCATGTCCCCGTCGCGGCGCGCCGGTCCAGGTCGAAGACCAGAGATCCGCTGTCCGGTCCGTTCGGGCAGGATCGAAATCACGCTCATAGCCCGCCAGATTGCACCAGGTGCTCTGCACCCCGTCTTCCCGGGCCACATAGTCGAGCAGGCGCTTCAACTCCTGCGGCGTTCGGGCACTGCCGCCTGCGATGCGTTTGACAACCGACTGCCAGCCGCGTGGTCCACCTGCGTTGCGCAGAAGCGCCCGGGTCTGACGCTCCTTGCGCGTGCCGAGACGGGACGACGCGCCGTCGCTACCGCCACGCCCGCGACGACGGTCGTCGAGAACATGACCGAGAACCAGATCCTCAACGGAAGGCGAGCGGGTCACTTCGGCGCCTCGACCGGTGAGGTAGCGGCATGAGAAAATGTAGAGGCTTGATCACCAAGTCCCTGCTTGGCCCGAAGCGCCGAGAGCAGGTGGACGACCTCTTCAACAAGGTCATCGACCCGCGCTCCGACCTTGCGCACCAGGGCGGCATCGCGGGCGTTCCAGGTCAGACGGCCAACCGCCCCCAGACGGGCGATCTGGTTGAGGTTATTGCCGACGGCGGACAACTCCCGTCTGGCTGCAGCGATGGCATCCAGCTCGTCTGCCTGGATGGCCAGACGATCGCTTGCCTGTCTGACCAGATGCCGGACTGCCTCGGAAACCGTCAGACCGCTTGCCTCGGCCACTGCCTGAAAGGCTGCATGCTCGTCTTCAGTGATGCGGATGTTCAGCTTCACCGAAAGCCGCCGCACCTCCTTCCGGTCAAGGCTGCCCTTGATGCGTGACAGTGCCTGGCGGGAGCGGCCCATGGACCTCGCCACGGTCGCGACGCTCTCGCCAGCATGGAGCCGCGCCTTGATGGCAGCAGTCTCAGCAGAGGTCAGGCGTGAGCGTGGCATTGCATCATTACATGTGTAGTGCAGTCATGGCGCATCATGTACCACACACCACCGTTCCTGCCAACCGTCCTCACCGGCCGGTTTCCGCTCCTCCGAAGAGGAGCCCGCGTGCGGAAACCGGACAGCTGGTGAGGACTCCATATGGCGTCAGGGGTCGGCGGCTGGTCCGCCGACTGCATCCCTGCGCCCCGGCCGTCAGACCTCCGTTTAGCGCGAGACCAAATGGGTCAAGCGCCTTGAAACTTTGAGCTTTGCCAGGGTTTGCGCTCACTTCAGGAGGGACAGCCGAGCGACGCCCGACAGTTCGAAAGGATGGGTTTTCCGGAAAGGGAGGAGGGGCGGGTGACTGGGGCGGAGTGACCGTCGCAAGCTGCAAAGTAGTGACCTGGTAGTGACCTGGATTTGTGGCCGCGCGCGTGAGCAGGGCGCAGACAATGCCCGATGGTCCGAACCGGCAAGCGGGCGGACAGGCAAGCAGGCAGAATGCCCAGCATGCAGGCGATTGGCCGTTCAAGCGCGGGATTTCCACTCCACGGGCCCCGACGGCACCCAACCTTCGAGCCAACGGGGCGGCCGGATTTCCGGGCAAGCATTCAGCCTGTCACCTTGGCAGGCATGCAGACATGCAAACCGTCATCCGGGCCGGAAGGCAGGCGGTCACAATTCCATGTCGCCCCGACCATCGCCTCGACGCCGCGCCGCAGCATTACGGATGCGGGAATCCTTAAGAAACATGAAGGCCTCGGCGCTGTGTTACAACTTCCGGCACATCCCATTTGACGTTTCTGCAACCTTATGCCTAAACGGCGCACCGGATGCCGGTCGGATTAGTGACGCCTTTACAACGGCTTCGCTTGATCTTGGCTTGCCAGCGGTGCATCGCCTTCCGCAGCGTCATGAAAGAGCGCCGGGCGTCGGTGCAAGGGTATCGAGTACCGTTTGTGGAGGCGTCATTTCATGAAAGTCATTACCATCGTGCAGACCAAAGGCGGCTCGGGCAAGACCACGACCGCCATGCTTCTCGCATCTGCAGCACTGAACCTCGAGCGTCGCGTCACCCTGATCGATGGCGACGTGAATGCCCAACTCGGCCGCTGGCGCGACAGTTTCGAACTGGCCGCCTGGGAGGGCGCGCAAAAGCCCGAGTGGCCGGAGAGTCTCGCGATCCTTTCACCGCCCGAGAGCGTGGAAGGGCTTCTGTCGCTCCTCGAAGCTGAGGAAGCGCGCGGCGTCGATCTCGTCGTGATCGACACGCGACCGGGCACCCATACCGACACTGAGGACTTCTGCCTGATCTCCGATCTGGTGCTGATCCCAGCCCGCCCCGTCTATGCCGAATGGGAAATGACCCATCGCGCCGTCCTCTGGATGGACGACCTCCGCGCCTCGATTGCCGAGGGCGAGCGGTTCCCGGCGGTCCGGGTCCTCGTCATGGACGCGGGGCCGAAGATCATCGACGCCGCAACCCGGAAAGGGGGAATGGCTCAACTGCCAAAGCGCGACCAGGACGTGCTGCAAGAGATCCTGCGTCTCGACCATCTCGACGTGATCGTGCCACATTCGAGGATCCTCGAACAACTGGGCTATCACGGCCCCCTTGGACCGGCGGCCCGCGCCAACGCCAAAGCACCCGGCGGTCGGCTGGTGGCGGATGCCATCACACGCCAGCTTGAAGTTGCGGAACTTGTCCTGACCGGGATCGACGAGGTGATCCCTGCATGAGCCGTTTCCGCCTTCCTGCACGTGTCGCACCCTCCCCGGCGGCGGAAGAACCGGGCCTGCAGAACTCCGCCGCACGTCTGCGATCGTCGCGCGAGGTACAATCGCGCATTCTTGCCGAACGACGCGTGCCAGAGAAGGGAGGTACTGACGAGACCGTTGGGACCCAACGCTCAAGCATGCCGACGGCGCACTTGGCCGACCCGGAGTTTGCCGGGAAGAGGGAAGGGGAGAGTGGTCAGCCGCAGTCCTCTGCTTCCCCGGCCGAGTGGGCGGCCAGCGGGTTATCGAAGCCCTCGAAAGAGAAGTTGGTGGTCCTCTTTCGGCTGCCGTTGGCAGCCGAGACGCAGCTTGAGCAGATCCCGGGCGCGGGCGAAGTGACTTCAGCCTACATGCTGCGCGCCTTTGCCAAAGAAGCGCGGGCCGAACTGCGGCGGCTCTTGGCGGAAGATGATCTTGCGCCGCATGTCGCTGAGGCGAGGCGCATCTTCGCCATGGCAGCATCGGACATGGCGGTCGGCGAACCGATGACCGTCTACGCCCAAAGTTCAGCTATCCGGGCTATGCATGCGGTACTTGATGACCCTTGGCTGATCGAGCCCCGGGCGACGATCGTTGGTGCCTTCCTCGCCGCGATCGCGTCGCAGCTCATCGAGGCGCGACGCGTCAGGTAGACCTCACCCATGCAACAAAAATCGATGAGCTGCCCGCGGTTACTCGCAGGCAAGATCGGGCAGCGGCGCTGTCTCGAAGGTCAGGCTGTCGGCGCTCGTGACGAGGGCGAATTCACCGCCTGTGCGGAAGGTCGCGACCATCTTCGCCCAGTCCGCTGCGTTAGCCGTCGCTTGGGCAGAGATGCCGTTCTTGACCGGCAGGCGTGCTTGTTCGCCCGACTTTGCGAGAACGACGACCATGTCCGGTGCGGCGTCTTTGTCGAAGCGGACCACGAGCGCGCCGTTGGGCGTTGGCCCGAAGACGCGATCCGGATCGCAGACAAGCCGCACCTCACCCGCCTCGCTGGTGAGCGCGTAGGTCGGCAGGCCACGCTCGACACCGACCGTCCAGTCGTCAAGCGCGTGGACGGGAACAGACATCGCCGCAAGCGCGGAAACAGCCAGAACGGGGGACAGAACATGCATCGACAGGAAAGCCTTTCGTGGTTCGCGTGGCGACAGCAAAGCACCACTTCTGATGTCGGTAGATATGTTCTGACAGAGTTCATGTCCATGACCGCCTCTCGTCAACGGACCATCGGAGGTGGGAATGGATAAGGTCGTCCGAAGCGCTGCCAAGAACCCAGCTATCGATCGTCGGCTGTGGCGGATCGACCGTGGAGACCGGGAACTCGTTGCAGAGCGGCATCGCACCGCCAGTGGTCGGTTCAGAACCGTGTGGCTGGTCCCGGAGGAAACCCTGCGTGGCGTTCTCTGGGTCGAGGTTGTCGAGAGCGCCGCGGGCGATCTGTCACCATGACCCATCAGCTTTATGAATCGGATCGCCCGGATCGATTCATAAATGCAATTGGACTTGGAGAGTAACAAGGCGGAGTCTTTGCGGGGGAGGACCGGCATGGCTCTGGCACATCTGCACCGCATCGACCCTGGGGCCAACATGGCGCGGTTCTACTGCATCGATGTTGCGGCGACTCTGTTTGGCGACGTCAGCATCTTGCGAACCTGGGGCCGGATTGGAACGCACGGGTGGACGAGTATTGAGACCTGCGCCACCGTGGAGGACGCGAAGAAGGCGGCATTGCAAACCCTTCGACAGAAGATGCGGCGGGGCTATCTGCCTGCCGGCCAAATGCTGCCGCCAGACCTTGCGGTGTGAGATCTGTCAGGCCTTGCGCTGAAGCCTGCCTTCCAACTCGGCACCGGCCTCGATGGCGATCCGCTCATGGGTGACGTCGGCCTGCACGACCGCACTCGGCGCGAGCTGAACGTTTCGCGCCGAGATCATACCAGAGACCGCCCCAAGCACGACGAGGTCGTGGGCGACGACGGAACCTTCAACACGACCTGAACCAGCCACGGTGATCTCCGGCGCCCGCAGTGAGCCAACGACATTGCCTTTGACCTCGATCGGTCCACTGGAGGAGGCATCGCCTTCGACGACAAGGTCCTGCGCGAAAACGCTGCGGCGGGCGTTTGAGCTGGCCGGGTCCGGCCAACAGTCGAGGTCGCCATTTGGGGTCTTCATCTTGGTGCTGCCTCGGCTCATCGTCATGCCGTCAGACTGGACCAGAAGCGAAATGAAAGGGCAACGCGCGGCGCTGTGATCAGCGAAGAAGCGCGTCCGGATAGCCGCCTAAAGCGCGTCGCAGAATTTTGATTATGTAATCACCATCGACGCTATGGGGTGGAAAGCGGCCCATGCCTGTGATGAACGACGTCCGGGTTCCTGTTCGGTTCAGAACTGCGGTTCAGTTCCCTCTTATTACCGAGGAGTCCATAACTGCCTAACCAACGGTAGGCAGTTTTGTACAGCGGGCGGAGATGGAGGATTTGGCGCGCGAACACGGTCAAGGGGGAAAGACCAACGGCGCTTCACCCCAGCGGCTGGTGGCCTACGAGCGGGTGTCTACGGCGCGCCAAGAGGCGCGCGGGCTCGGGCTCGAGGCGCAGCGCAAGGTGATCGAGGACTTCGTGGCCTCTCGCGGCGCCGAGGTCCTGGCGCGGTTTACCGAGGTCGAGAGCGGCCGCAAGGCGGACCGGCCGGAGCTGGCAAGGCGCTGCACTTGGCAAAGGTTACCGGGGCTACTCTGGTTATCGCAAAGTTGGACAGGGTCTCGCGCAATGCAGTGTTCCTCCTGGCGCTGCGGGACAGCGGGGTGCAGTTTGTAGCCGTGCACATGCCGGAGGCAAATGATTTGACAGTGGGGATCATGGCGCTGGTCGCCCAAGCGGAACGAGAGGCGATCTCCCTTCGGACGATCGCGAAGGCGCGTGGCCTGAAGCTCGGGAACCCGAATGGGGCCGAGTGCCTCAGGAGGGCCGGGAAAGGAGGCTCGGCGCTTCGAGCGGCGGTTTCGGCCAATGCAGAGGCCTTTGCGGCGGACCTCGCGCCAGTTGTGGCAGATATCCGCGCAGCGGGACATCTCTCGCTACGGGCTATTGCGGCAGAACTGACCGCGCATGGGATCAAAAAAGCGACGGGGTGGCCAGTGGGGCGTGGGGAATATTGGTCGACTCCTCGGACGTCGTTGACCACAACTGCCGGTGTTACGTCGAAGGTCCGGACACTGATGGAAGTCGCGTTCCAGTGTAATGAGTTCCTAGAAGAAAGATAAACAAGCTGGTCGTGCCGTTCAAACCATCATGTGGGGCCCCAATGAAGTTGGAAGCCGGCTGTTAGCTCACGTCAGAATTTGACTTCCCTGAATGGAGAATGAAGAAAGCAGCCTGTGATGCCTTCGTTTGATCATCGTCAACCGCCACGCACCCTGAGCCGCAGGCTAAGACGGAGTGGGCTAGTAGACCGGTTCGTCAACGCGCTTGGCGGACAGATTGTTTTAATTCAGGCAGCTGCCGGCTTCGGTAAAACTGAGCTTATGGCTGCAGCATACATGCGGCTGCGCGACCGCGGCGAGGCAGTTGCCTGGCTAACCCTGTCGCCGGGCGATGAGCCCACGTCTGTTGCCGCAGCCATCGCAGCCGCGCTTGAGAGTGATGCCGAAAGCTGCCACGCGGTGCTGCATCATTTGCACCGACGAACAGAACCTTTTTACCTCTTCCTGGACGCAGCCGAACAGATCTCTGGTCGACCAGACGTCATTGAATGGCTATTGACTAACATGCCAGCCTGCATGCGACTGGCACTGGCCGGCCGAAAGCTGCCGCAGCTACGCGTTTCGCCTTTCCGTCTGCGTAGCCTACTGCACGAGTTTGGCTGCGACGATCTGGCTTTTACCAGTGACGAAATCCGACAGCTCCTCGGTCCCTGGCTGAGCACTGCGGATCAAGAGACTTTGGGCATAGTCCTTGGCGCTTGGCCGGCGCTGGTTAGCCTTGCAGCCCAGGTATTTAGTAGCCGGCCCGGACCGGTGGCACGAGCTAAGATCATGGAGGGACGCCATGCTGTGCTGCGAGACTTTATCCTTCAAGAGGCTCTGGAATCAGTCAGTCCGATAGGGATGGCGGTTCTACGCGTCTGTGCGGAACTGCCCAATTTCACGATGGAGATCGCGGCTGACCTCGCCGGGTTGAAGTTGGACGAGGCGACTCTCAGCGAGATCGAGAGTTTGCCGCCGCTGATCATGCATGAGGGTCAACAGATCGGCTGGTATCGCATGCATCCCATCGTGGCACAGGTGATGCAGCTGGTTTCCGGCTCAGTGGACACCGCCGAGATCCGCTCTGCCCGCCACGCCCGCGCTGCCAACCTTTTCGCACAGCGCGGTCTGCTGGAAAAATCTGTGCTTCATGCCTTGCTGAGTGGTGACTACGCACTTGCCGTTGAGACTATCGAACGCGCTGGCGGCGTGAATGTCTTCCTGCGATCAGGATACACGGTGTTGCATAGCATCGTCCAGGCCGTTCCGCACGAAGTGGTGCGTCAGACGCCGTCGCTGCGACTATGCCGAGCCCTGATGCTGGCGAAGAGCGGTCGCATCCGCGATGCCCGGCTCACGGTGGTCGGGCTGATTGAAGAGACGCGCAATGGCTTGATCGAAGCTGAACCCAACTGGGTGGCGGTGCTAGACCATATTTCCCATTTGATCGATGTCTACGAGGACAGCGCACTGGACGAGGCCGGGGTGGCCGAACTGGAGGCGATGGCTGAGACAGAGCGCCGCGAGAATACGTGGCGGCTAGGCTGGCTTTTTAACAACCTAACGATTGCCCACACTCGGCGGGGCGATTTTCAGAAGGCGCAGATCTGCGCATTGAGCGCGCTTAGCTGCTACCAGGAGGAGCGATCGAGCTATCCACAGGCCTTCATGCTGATCCACTTGGCTTTCATAAACCTGCGGGCGAACCGAATAGACGCCGCACTGACGCATGGTAAACAGGCGGAAACGATTATTCGCAGTCGGCCGTGGAACGACCAGAACCTTCTTTCCATCCTCACGGTGCCCTTGTCATCGGCACACTACCTGCAAGGGGCCGTCATCCAGGCCGAACAGATGCTTGAGCGTGCAATGGCCGTACTCGCAGCCGGCGAGGGCTGGGTGGACTTCTACGTAGAAGGTTTCGGCACGCTCGCTCGCGCAAAAATGGGCCTAAGTGGATACGAGGCCGCCCACGAAATCCTTCAGATGGGTTTGGAGGTGGCGAATGCCCGAGACCTTGACCGGCTCAGGCTGTCGATCACGATACTGCGGATGGAACTTCTTGTCCGTGGCGGTCGGCTCGATGCTGCGGCGAGTATTGCACGGCAGTTGATCGACTCAACGGACTGGCCGACAGACCGCGAAAGGCGAGAGGCAGCGCTGGCGATCGCCCGGCTAGATCTGCGTTTGGGTAAGCTTGACTTAGCTGCGGCCCGACTTGGCCCGTTGGCAGAGGAGTGCAAGGCGCTTGGCCACGACGCGATGCTGCTTCGTGTGTCCCTCCTCCAGACTAATTTGGCTTGGGCTCTGAAGGATATGGCCGGGGCGCTGGCCGCGCTCCATCAGGCGGCAGTACTGGCATTGCCCAGCCAGCAGGTGCAGCAGTTTCACGATGAAGGTCCAGAGTTGGCGCTTATCGTGCGAGATCTGACGCGCAAGGCTGGACTAAGTCGCATCAGCCGCCAGACCGCGGATTATCTGGCGCGCACTGCCGGTTCTGTACGGAGCCGCCGAGACATAGGCATTTTGAGTGACAGGGAGGCCGAGATCCTTGCTCTCCTCAATGAAGGGCTGACCAACAAAGCCATCGGCCGTCGCCTTGGTCTTGCCGAACCAACGGTAAAGTTTCACCTGAAGAACCTGTACGCCAAGCTCGGTGTCGGACGTAGGCAGTTGGCGGTCAATGTGGCAAAGGGATCGGGGCTGCTCCACCCCGATCCCTAGTCCTGCCGGAGTTCAAAGGCCCAGCGGGCGATAGGCTGCTTTAAGGCCAAATGCGCTAGGGCCGAAGACCGTGAGCGCCTCGGCTGTGCGCATGATCGGCGGTACGCGAATGCCCAAGATATCCACCCTCTGCCCGTAGCGAAGTCGCTCAGTCGGAATCGCTTCTGCTGTATCAAGGTCCAGCACACAGATCAGGTCGGGGACGACAGCCAGAACCTCTGCGCCGCGCTCGACAACCAGGTTTTCGTTCTGGATGCGGATCGAATAGGGCAGACCATCATCGAAGGGCGTTATGGTCACCACCCCCACTGACCAACCATTCTCGAACCGGCGCGCGATGTCGGTCACCTTTCCAGAGCCGAGGCGCGTGGCGTGACCGTAGTGGGTCGTTCCCAAGAAGTCGACTAGCGCGTCAATTGGTTTCTCATGTGCGGCATGTGCCTCGCGCACTACCCGACCAATGTCCTGAGCTAGGGTCATGGTCGCCGGAACAGACACTCTCCGAGCGGTCGCGCCGTCCATGGCGTAGTTCACGAGGCTCGCCTGTCCACCCATACGGATGCAGATGCCCCGAGCGATGAATTCGGCCTTGGCAGCACTTTCGGTTTCTACCAGTGCAAGATTGCCCTTTTCGTCCGCCATCGCGACCGGAGCCGCTGAAACTCCGTAGACGTTGAAGGTCTCCATCTCCAGCTGCGGGAACGCACGGCCCATCCCATCTGAATCTATCAATGGTAGGCCAGTCTGCGCTGCCAGCACGATTGGGAAGCAGGAGTTCAGCCCACCTGCCTCGAACGGCATGATATGAGTCACCTTATGACCAGTGACCTGCTCATAGTAGCGCATCGCCATCAGCAACTCTTCGCCGGAGGGCACCTTCTCCAACACAATGGTCGGTGCTCCCATAGCCCCACACGTGATCACGTGGGCGTCATCGGGCACCTCGTTCAAGTCGATCAAGGTCACCGGTCCGTGGTGCTCGATGGCGGTGCGAGCAAGTAGCTTGCCAATATATGGATCGCCGCCGCCGCCGGTTCCCAATACGGCCGCGCCAAAGGCGATGTCTTCCAAGTCAGTTGCAGTCAGGGTTCTCATGCCGGCAACTCCTCGATCTTCACGTAAGGCTCCTTCAGCCCAAAGCAGGACGGGCCGAACACCGCTAGCGCCTCAGGTGTGCGCATGATCTCGGGAACCGACACAGCCATGACCGTGACCCGCTGGCCATAGCGCAGGTTTTCGGTCGTGATCGGCTCTGCGGTTTCGCTGTCCATGATGCAGATTAGGTCGGGCACGATGGCACGCACCTCACCATTAACGCGGGCAATCAGGTTCTCGTTTTGGATCTCGATCTCCATCAAACCTGTCCAGCGGCCCAGCCCGTCAATCCGCGCCGTGCCGAGCGAGAACCCGTTGCGCGTCTCACGCCTCATGTCCGCGATCTTTCCGGCGAAGATGATCCGACCGTAATGATAGAGCGTGTCAGGCAAGAGCCCAAGCAATGCGTCGAAGGGGTTCTGATGATTGGCCTTTGCGTCTCTAAGCATCCGGCCGATGCGGATGGCCAAAGACAGGGTGCGCGGTACAGCTGTTCTTTTGACATCGGCACCGCACATTGCATATTCGGCAATGTAAGCCGCTCCGCCCATTCGAATTGCGACGCCACGCGATAGCCATTCCATAACTCTATTGTCCGTCGTTTCGATTACAGCGCTGTCACCCCATTCGTTGCTGACCACCATCGGGCAACCAGGGACGCCATAGACGCCGAACGTCTCCATTTCCAGATGCGGAAATGCCCGGCCCATACCGTCAGCGTCAACTATCGGCAGCCCCAGCCTTGCACCGACGACCAGCGGAATGGTCGAATTGATCCCCCCAACCTCGATCGGCATTGTGTGAGTCGCCCGCCTGCCAAGACGGAGCTCCAGTCGCTTAAGCGAATGCACGGCTTCCTCGCCAGAAGGCACCTTTTCGACCAACACAGTAGGGGCGCCCATCATTGCAGTCGGGATGACAAAATCGTCATCTCTCAAGCTATCGGGATCGACCAGATCAACCTCCAGTCCCTCACTCAGGCAAATTTCGACCATTTGCCGACCGATATACGGGTCACCGCCGCCGCCTGTTCCCAGGAAGGCTGCGCCAACCGCCAGATCCGCAAGATTCTGCGAGTCTAGTTTCATTCCGCTGCCTCCTTTGCTTCGGGCTTGAGGTCACCGACCGCCTTAATGCGGACACGAGTGGCGGAGCCCGGTAGATAGGCGAGAGGGACCTCTTCGATGTCGAGAATCTTTACGGTTGCAGCATCGGCACCTGCTGCCACGGCATTTGCACTCGCTTCCGCCTTGGCTTCTGCAAGGACATCTTCGCGGAAGCGGCCCTCCATGGCATAGATGCGGTCAATCTCACCTCCAACTTGCGCGATGGCGGCGCCGATGGCATTGGCTTCGCCGGCATTGTTGGGACGGATCACCTTGCTCGACGAGGGAAGGTCCCGCGAGATCAGGATCGACCCGCCACCGACCAGGATCACGGGCAACGGCTCAGAGGAAGTCTTCATCCGATCCACCGCCTCGTCCACCATGCGGTGGATAGTCTGAAGTGTGTTCTCGATCAGTTCCGGCGCCAAGTGCGCCACTTTTGCTTTGTCACCGACGTCAGCAAGTCCCGCTGCCACCACCACATCAGTGGTCGTCAAAGTGTCACCGCCAAATACAAGCGCGCGCGTAGTTATCTCGTAACCCACGGAATCAGGCCCGATCCGCGTGCCGTTGTCGCGCACGATGGAACCACCGCCCAGACCAATCGCCAGAACGTCGGGCATCCTGAAGTTGGTGCGAACTCCCCCGATATCGACCGCCACAGCGCTTTCGCGTGGGAAGCCCTGCATCAACATGCCCACGTCAGAGGTAGTGCCGCCAATGTCTACTACCATAGCGTCCCCGAGGCCAGCCAGGCGGGCCGCTCCTCGCATCGAGTTGGTGGGACCTGAGGCGAAGGTCAGCACCGGGTAGCGTTCGACGTGGTTGGGCGTCATTAGCGTGCCATCGTTCTGGCTGATGTAGAATGGCGCCCTGATACCCTTCTCGAGCAACGCGTTGCGGAAGCTGTCAACCACTTTGAACGACAGATCTGCGAGGCAAGCGTTCATGATCGTGGCGTTCTCGCGCTCCAGGAAGCCCACGCGTCCGATTTCGTGGCTGAGCGAAATCTTCAGTCCCGGCACTTCCTCGAGGAGGATCTCGGCCGCGCGAAGCTCCATCTCGGCCGTAACCGGCGAAAAGACCGAAGTAACGGCCGCGGTGCGCAATCCGCGCTTGCGGATTTCGTTGGCGACATCGCGCAGACCTTCCTCGTCGAGCTCTGCGATGAGGCGACCGTCGTACTCATGGCCTCCCCGGAGAAGGAAGGTGTGCCGGCCGAGCGCATCGGCCAGATCTGCTGGCCAGTCAGTCATCGGTGGCACCCCCTTTGTTGCGGGTAGACCAATACGGATGGCAGCAACCTCGAGCAGGCGACGACGTTCGATCACAGCATTGGTGAAATGTGTGGTCCCGATCATGACCGCTTCGATCTGTTTGGTCGAAATGCCTGTTCTTTCCATCACGGTAGTCAAAGCAGCTTTGATGCCGGAACTAACGTCGCTGGTGGTAGGGGATTTGCAAGCGCCGATCACTCGGTCACCGTCGAGGATGGCAGCATCCGTGTTGGTGCCGCCCACATCAATGCCGATACGCATTGGCAGGTCCTTTCATTGGGGAATTTGGTGGCGGATCAGCCCGCCGGGAGAAGTCTTGCGCGACCGGGGTCCCAGCCGATCTGAACGGTATCACCCGGATGCCACCGGGTGAGGTGTGACTGGTTCTGCCTCTCTGCAACGAGTTCCTGCGCACCTAGGCGCAGACGGTACCGCATCATGGCACCCTGATAAGTTTCACCGACGACCCGTGCATCCAAGGCGACAAGGCCGTTCCGGGCGACCTCATCGCCCATCAGGATGTTTTCCGGCCGAACAACTAGGCGCGCGGGAGCTCCCTCTGAGATGCCAGTGCCGCCGGCGGCGATAAGCCTGTAGCCTTCGAGTGTGGCGCTCGCATGCCCGGAGTCTCTGGGGCCGGCCATCACCTCAAGCACGTTGGACTGACCGATGAAGGTCGTCACAAATAGCGTCGCTGGTGCTTCATAAATCTCGCGGGGAGTGCCTGACTGCTCGACCCGCCCAGCCCGCATCACGCCGATCCGGTCGGACATTGTCAGAGCTTCGTCCTGGTCATGGGTCACGTAGATCGTGGTAATCCCAAGCCGTTGCTGCAGGTCTTTGATCCAAAACTTCATTTCTTCGCGAAGCGCCTTATCCAAGGCTGAAAGCGGCTCATCCAGCAGTAAGATCCGCGGCTGCGTGACCAGCACGCGGGCTAGTGCGACTCGCTGCTGCTGTCCACCCGAGAGATTGCGCTGATAGCGTCCCTCGAAGCCCGAAAGGCCAACCTGTGCTAGAGCATCGGTGACTGCGGTGCGAATTTCGTCGCGCGACTTGCGGCGCAGCTTCAGTCCAAATGCGATGTTCTCGCCGACGCTCATGTGCGGAAAGATTGCATAGTTCTGGAAGACGATGCCGATGCCGCGGCGTTCGGGCGGTAATTCCGTGACGTCCTGACCGCCGATCAAGATGCGCCCGGACGTGGGCGCGACAAAGCCCGCCACCATGCGCAAGGTGGTAGACTTGCCGCAACCCGACGGCCCGAGCAGAGAGTAGAATTCACCCTCGGCAATCGAAAGCGAGACGTTGTCCACGGCTTTTGCGGAGCCATAGCTGCGGGTCAGCTGTTCCAGTCGAATATCGGACACGGGAAGATCATCCCTCTCAGGCTGCGGAAAAGAGGGGCGGCGCGACCAGGGAGTGTTCGCACCGCCCCAGGCGGGGGTTAAGAGCCGAAGATCTCGTTGACTGTCTCAACAATGTCGATCTCTTGGTCGATGTAGGCCTGCCAGTCGGGAATGTGCAGACCGTCGGTTGCATCGGCGGAGTTCACCACTCCGAGCGCAGCCATCTTCTCCGGGATGACTGCATCCCGGTTCGAAGGCCGCATCCAGAACTCGTCGGCAAATGCGGTCTGGTACTCGGCCTCGAGGGTGCGGTTTAGCAGCGCAAATGCGAGCTTCTTCGACATCGGATCGGCGTAGCGGCTGATCGTCTTGGTTTGTGTAAGGATGCCTTTGTATTCGTCCCAGTAATAGAGGTCGACGGGAACGCCTTTTTCCTTCTGCAGAAGGGCTTCGGCGTCCGACTGAACCGCAATGTCGACCTCGCCCCGTTCCAAGAGGGTTGCCATATTGCCTGTGAAATCCGAGATCTTCATAGGCATTGCATCACGCATTGCCTGATATCCTGCCTCGAAGTCGGTTTCGCCACTTCCGAAGGCGTTGCATGACGCCATGAAAAACATCATTTGCAGCGTGTTTGAGGTTATGTAGGTTCCGCGACGGCCGGCGAACTCCGGTTTCCAGAAATCTTTGAAGCCGGTTGGGGCGCCGCCTGCAGAGTCGGTCCTATAAGCGTAGCAATAGCGCGAGAAAGCCCAGGTCACGCCAATGCCGGTGCGCATCGCGAAATCCCACAGTTTCGCGGTGTTGGGAACGTTGGCCTTGATCTCCTCGACATCAAGGAAATAGTCGCCGGCTTGGTGCGTCTTGAACATCTCAGGCAGGTTCCAGTTGCAAATTGCAACCGGCGGCTGCTCAGGACCATTCGCAACGAACTTGGGGAACCACGGGAAGGTGCTGTCGTATTGTATCTTGCAGTTGAAGTCCTTCTGGAACTGGTCCAGCAGCAGCCGGTTCTGCGTTTCTTGCCAATAGCCGCCCCACTCGGCGATGTTCAGCACATGCCCGCCCGCGTCGAATACTCCGCCGTCATAGGTGGCATCCTGCGACCACGCGTGGTTGATGTTGAACAGACTCACACCCGCAGCGGCAGCCCCTGTCTTCAACACAGTACGGCGGTTCAGTCCCTTCTTTTGCATAGTCTTTCTCCGTGTTGGGCCAACCGGTTTCATCGCCGGTTGAGCAGGTTCTTGATGTTCACTAGGCGCGACGCGACCAGTGTCGAGGTAATTACAAGCGCGATAGCGAAGATCCCAGCCGCTGCGGCTGTCGGCTCGAAGGCGTACCGCAGAGAGGTGTAGATCGCGATTGGCAGCGTCTGGAGGTCGGGCGTCGACAAGAACAACGTAAGCTCGAACTGCCCAAACGAAATGATGAAAGCAAAGATGGTCCCGGCCGACACGCCCGGCGCGATGATGGGCAAAGTCACCTTTCGAAATGCCTGCCATGGTGATGCGCCCAGACTGCGGGCGGCCTCTTCCACGGATAGGTCGAAGTCAACCAGCGAAGCAGTAATCGTCGCGACGATGAACGGCATGGTGACCAGCACATGACCGATGAGCAGCCCCCAGTAGCTGCGGGCTAAGCCCACGCCAGTCCAGACATAGAAGATGTAGAGCGCCAAGCCCAGAACCACGCCCGGGAGCACTACCGGCAACACGATGATGCCTCGCAACAGCTCCTTCACTCGACTCTTCGACCGTGTCAGGAAGATTGCCGTCAGCGTTCCGAGCACTGTAGAGATCAACGTCGTTAGCAGAGCGAGGCCAAAGCTGACCCCGAACGCAGGAAGGAAGATGTCTGACTTGAAGAAGGCGATCAGCCACCTCAGTGATACGCCCTTTGGTGGAAATGTTAGGAAATCTCCCGAGTTCAGCCCCGCCATCACCACAACAAGAACTGGAACTAGGAGTATGACCAAAGCGACTGCCGACACCAGGCGGAAAGTCAGCGGGATAGGGTTGACCTCGTGCATTAGACACGGCCTCCGGCATTGCGGCGCATGGCCATAATGTAAAGTGACAGCGCGATCATCGCAGTTACAAACAGGATGCTCGCAATCGCTGCTCCAAACTGCCACCGCCCGACTTCTGCAATCTGTTGGTAAATGTGGATCGGCAGAGTGATGACTTTCCAGCCGCCCATGAGTGCCGGCACGACATAAGAGGAAATCGCCAGAGCAAAAACCAGCAGCGTACCGGCGTAGATACCTGGAAGGGAGAGTGGCCAAGTCACCGTGCGCATGACGTGCCAGCGCGTGGATCCCAAGCTTCTCGCAGCCTCTTCCAGAGATGGGTTGATCGACTTGATCGCTCCAATGAGCGATAGGATCATGAACGGGAGTGTCACCTGCACGAGTCCGACGATCACGCCAAAGGTGTTGTACATCAGTGGCAGTGGCTGATGAATGACGCCGAGACCGAGCAGGACAGAGTTGATTATGCCCTTGTCACCCATGAGCACCATCATCCCGTAAAGACGGATTACCATATCTAGCTGTAGCGCCGATAGGACAAGGATGGTCAGCAGGGTGGCCGCCGCTGGCCTTAGGGTTCGGGCGATGATGAATGCTAGTGGATAGCCAATGACCAAGCAGATAATCGTGACCAGCGCGCCGATCCCCACCGAGCGACCGATCGCTTCGAAGTAGAGAGCTCGCGAGAATATCCGATAGAAATTCTCCAGGGTGAAATTTCCTTGGAAGGTAATAACACCTGAGGCGGCTTTGTCGAAGCTGATCGCAAAGAGGGACGCGACTGGGATCAGAAAGAAAATGAGAAAGAAGACGATGGCCGGCACCACCAGCCACCAGAGTTGTGGCCGCAGTGGATACCGCGACCGCGGGCTCGGGCGCTTTTGGATCGTGGCGTCGGCCATCTTTTTACCTATTCCGCAGCTTTGAGATGCAGGTTGGGCATGAACTCATAGCCCGGCATCGCCTTAACAGGTGGCAAGGGATACGTGAGTGAAGAATGACTCAGGCGCGATCGCACAAGCGCCGCAGCAATGTTCACTGCGGTCGGAATTGGATCGACCACGGGAATGTCGATGCCACGAGCCAAGAGCCCCTCATAAACGCTTCCTGCGCAGCCCATCAAGCCGGTGCAGCCGAAGATGATCGCCTCTGCGCCGTCGACCTCTACCGCTCTCTGAGCCTCGTCAATCAGCGCGGCCTTGGTGGCTGCCATATCTTTCTCCAGCTCCAACACTGGAATGTCGACTGAGCGCACCGAAGCCAGTCGCGACGACAGACCTGCAAGTGCGGCTTGGTTTTCGAAGCCCGGCCTCAAGCGACGGAGCACGGTCACGACTGAGAATTTGTGCCCCAGCATCGCTGCGATGTGCATTCCGGTCTGGCAGGGACCCAACACGGGAATGCGCACTGTCTCTCGTGCGGGGCGGAGACCGGGGTCGCCCATGCAGTCAATAACGACAGCATCGACACCTTCGCGTTCGGCTTCGATGATGCGGGCTACCGTGTCGGGTACCGACATCGCCGTTTCATATTCGCTTTCGATTGAACCGGGGCCGCGGCTGATCTGCGATCCGGAAACCACGATCCCTGGCCCTTCCAGAGCAGCCAGTGCACCGGCGGCGCGGAAACCCTGAGTGGAAATCGGGGACACGACTCGGACATGAATGGTGGGTAGGCCCGTCATGACTTCCTCCGTTGGTCATCTTGCACCTGTGAGGCTGGCATCAAAGGCCGCGTCGAAGAACCCGCGGCAAGGGATAGGTCGCCAAGTGATAGGGATGCTAGCGCGAGCATACTCTGGGTGAAAAACCCATCCCTTCGGATAGGTATGGACAAGCAAAGCATTGTGAATATTGAAGAAATTATGGTGTCTAACGTGCTGCGCTGCCGAAACTGAATACTATCCTATGGATCTATCCGGCTTGCGTGTCGGGCACGAGGGACTCAAACTTGCTCCCAAACGGAAGGAGTTAGGGATGAGCAGGAGTTCCACTGATGTGGCTCAGCCCCTTGGGTCGCGGCTTCGCAAGGCCACCGAACTGGCGGCAAATATGCTTTATGATGGCAGCCGGTACTGGCGGCATTCCTTCACCAGCGGCGTCCGCGGTAAAGAGAACCTGCGCGCACGCATCGCCATAGGCCTACACTTCCTGGAGTACGGTCTCTCTCTGTCTGGAGCGCAACCTGGACACGGGCTGGACAAGGCGCGGCAGCTTGCAATCGATTTGGGCACCTATATCGACCACTACGGTCAGGATGCGACAGTCGAAATTGCCCTGAAGACGTTGGCCGATTACCTAGCTTTCAACACGAAAGGTGGAGCGCCCTTGCCGGATCTCCAGGCGCAGCATGAAGCTTTGAGCGACGGCAGAGACACAGGCATGCGGGGCGGATGCGAGGTTGTCACCGCCGACGACATTCGTGCACGGAGTCAGATCGACTTTTTGTCATTCGCCGAAGCGCGCCATTCCATACGCCAGTTCGCTCATGGTCCGGTCGACCCCATTAAGATAGAGCGAGCAGTGCGGATTGCCCAGCAATCGCCCAGTTCCTGTAATCGGCAGACCTGCCGAGCCTGGATTTGGACCGAACCTCAGGCGCTGAAGCGGGTGATCGCTCTGCAGAACGGTAATCGTGGCTTTGGGGATCAACTTGCTGGTGTAGCACTGGTGACCTCGGATCTCGCGCACTGGGAAACAGCAGCCGAGCGATATCAGGGCTGGGTTGATGGCGGAATGTTTGCCATGAGTCTTGCCTACGGTTTCCATGCCGAGGGGTTAGGTACTGTGATGCTCAACTGGTCCGTGAATCGGCAGCGCGACAGAGAACTGCGCGCGTTAACCGGAATTCCCGAAAGCAGCCTAGTGATCACTATGCTTGGCTTCGGCAATCTCCCTGAGCGACTTACTGTGCCGGTGTCACAACGAAAGCCACTCGAGCTCGCGCTGTCATTGAATGCGCCGCTTAACGGTTCGAGAGCCGCCGGCTCCTGAAATGCGCTCAGTGTCCCTGTCAGTTTGGCTACGAGTGGCTAGCGGAACGCCTCCCCAAGCAAGCACTCAACGATCAACGAAGCCGTTGCCCAAGCAGCGCGTTCGAGCCGTAAGACACTCAAACTGAGTCACATGCAAAGTGCACGGGCGATATGCGCCACGTCCCACGACTTGAAATATTATACCTGTCAGATACTTAACCTAGGCTCCAGACTTCGGTAACGGGGACGTTCCGGTCAAGCATTTTTGGCCGCGCGATTTCACCCGCCGAGGAGCGGATGGGTTGAGATGATCATCGTTCCTCGCCCGTCTCGGGCCTGCCTTCTTCTGAGATCACCCCGGGTGCATGCTTCGGTCCGTGGTCGGCGCGGTGGCCGCCAACATGATGCGGGTTCAATGCAATTCCGATGTGCCAATCTCATTGGCGTGCTCCATGTTGCGGGCAACAGTCCGGACCACGGCATCATCGGAACCGCGTCCCTAGGGGGACCTCGAAGGCCTACGGTCAGGCAGGCGACGCTTGGTGGCCCTGCTTCTCAGGCCACATTCAGTGCGGGACCATCGGAACGGAAGTCGGCATCCTCGATCCACATGCGATGCAGGATGACACCGATGCGGCGCGCCAGCGCGACCATCGCACGCTTTGATCCACGGCGGCGGGCAACTTGTGCAGCCCAAGTTCCGAGCCATGTCGCGCGCCCGCGGTGCATCATGACCGTCGCGGCCTGGCAAAGGGCGCGCCGCAGGTTGACGTCGCCAGCCTTGGTGATCCCGCCCGAGACATCGCGCTCGCCCGACTGGTTTCGCGAGGGTGTCAGCCCGACCCACGGCCCGACCTTCTTCGAGGACGTGAAGCGACCGGGGTCATCGACTGCGGATCGATAGGTCAGGGCGACGACAGCGCCAATCCCGGGCATCGACATTAAGCGGCGACAGACGGAATCCTCCTGGGCGAGCTGGCGGACACGACGTTCCAACCCCGCCAGCTCTTGTCGCAGCGCCGCGCGTGCGCGGAGCATGGGTTCAGTCGCCGCGATCAGCATCGGGTTGCCAGACGTTAGTTCGCGAATGCGCTGCTCGAACTTGCCCCGCGATATGATCCCGACCTTGAGGCCGAAGTTCCGCAAGAGCCCGCGCAAGGACATCTCCAGCGCGATGAACCCCTGCTGCACCGCTTTGCGCGCGTTCAGCACCGCGCGAACCTCCTGCGCCGATACCGACTTGCAGTGGACCGGCCGGAACCAACCCAGATGAAGCAGGCGCGCGATCCCCTCGGCATCTCGGCGATCGGTCTTGATCGGCATGGCCTTCAGCGCCCCCTTCACCTGCCGGGTCTCCATCAGCACCACGTCAAATCCCGCCTCGGTCAGCCCACGGTGCAACCATTGCGAAAGAGGGCCAGCCTCGAGGCCGACGGCGGCGATGGTGCCGTAGAGATCCCTGATCCAGCGCACCAGCGCTTCCGGCTCGCTGGCCGCCTGCGCCTCTCTCATGATCTTCCCATGCTCGCTGACAACGCAGATCGCAGTCTTTTCCAGCGACACATCCAGCCCGACAAACAGCTTCATCCCGCAGTCCTCCCGATGTATCCAATACGGGAATGGCGCCAGCGTGCCCTCGATTTGGCAACGGGAACGGGCAGGTCGCGACGCAGGCCCCGTTACGGTATCTCATTGATCCTCACAGCCAGAACAATACGGTTGCGGCGAGTGCGACGGCGGAGAGGAAGGTCTTGGCGCACCTGTCGTAGCGGGTCGCGATGCGGCGCCAGTCTTTCAGCCGACCGAACATGATCTCGATGCGGTTGCGGCGCCGGTAGCGCCGCTTATCGTAGCGGACGACTTTTCCGCGCGACTTCCGACCGGGGATGCAGGGGCGTATCCCCTCGTCTTTCAAGGCTTCCCGGAACCAGTCGGCGTCATAACCCCGATCTGCGATCATCACTGACCTGCCCTGCGGTCATGAAGAACTTCAAGGGCCGCCCCCTGGCGTCCGTGACGGCGTGCAGTTTGGTGTTCAACCCGCCCTTCGTGCGGCCGATCAGGCGTCCGCGCTGGTCATCTGGCCCCCCTTTTTCGCCCGCAGGCTCGAAGCCGTGCGATGCGCCTTCAGGTAGGTTGCGTCGATCATGATGGTCTTCTGCTCGGCGCCCTCGGAGGCCAGTCCCTCCATCATCCTGGCGAAAACCCCCATATCACCCCACCGTTTCCAACGGTTGTAGAGCATCTTCGGCGGCCCACACTCACGCGGGGCATCGCACCATCTCAAGCCATTGCGATTGATGAAGATTATGCCGCTCAGGACCCGTCGATCATCGACCCGTGGCTTGCCATGGCTCTTCGGAAAGAACGGCTTCAACCGCTCCATCTGCTCGTCGGTCAGCCAGAAAGGGTTGCTCATCATCACCCCCGTAAGTTCGGGAGCTTGAATCACGCAGGCCGGGCGGCCTCAAGCCGATTAATGGGTCCTGACCCTAGCTTCCTGCATGTCCCAACGCTCCCCCTTCCGCTATTTCAAGACGAGCCCCGAGATCATCCGTCTGGCGGTTATGATGTACATCCGTTTCCCGCTGTCGCTGCGCAACGTCGAAGACCTGCTGCACGAACACGGCATCGAGATCAGCCATGAGACGGTGAGGTTCTGGTGTAACCGGTTCGGCCCGAGGCTCGCCGCCGAGGTCAGGAAACGCCGGGTCGACCGGATGCGGTGCTGCCGCCAGTGGCGCTGGTATCTCGGCGAGATGTTCGTGAAGATAAACTTGAATGGATCTTTCCGAAACATGCAGCGAATAGGGACCCGGCGGGGCCGATTCGACAGATACTGCTTGACAGATTTCCGATTCGGAACATTGATGACCAATAGCATTCGGAAACGGAACAGCCCATGTCGCAGCGCTATGCCATCGACGATCTCGACCGGCAGATCATCGGCTACCTGACCGAGGACGGGCGCCTTTCCGCGGCCGAGATCGCCGGGCGGATCGGCACGGTTTCGGAACGTACGATCCGCAACCGCATTGCGGGGCTGTTGCAGGCCAAGATGATCGTGATCGGTGCCATACCTGACCCCTCGATGCTGGGCCGCGACGTGCAGGTGGAACTGATCATCGAGGTGGAGCCGGGGCGGCTGGACGAGGTGGCCATCGTCCTCGCCGAATACGACGAGATCGGCTACCTCGCCGCGATCAGCGGCAACTCCGCCCTCAGCGCCTCGCTTTTCGTCGAGGACCATGCGGCGGTGCTGGAATTCGTCGACCAGGAACTGGGGCGGCTGCCCGGCGTCCTGCGCGTCAGCAGCTCGGTCGTGCTGCGGCTCTACAAGGTTTTCGGCACGAGGACGACCGCGCTCAGCCGCGGGACGGACCTCGGCGGCAAGAAGAAGGGATAGCGGATGCTGCGCATCGGCGTTGATGTGGGCGGAACCAATACCGATGCCGCGCTTCTGCGCGGGACCGAGGTGCTGGCGACGGTGAAATCCTCGACCACGGCGGATGTCACCTCGGGCGTCAGCGCGGCGATCCGCGCGGTGCTGGAAGCGGCGGGCGAACCGGCCGCGGCGGTGGACGGGGTGATGATCGGCACCACGCATTTCCTAAATGCCGCGGTCGAGGGCCGGCATCTCGAGAAGGTCGGCACGCTTCGGCTCTGCGGTTCGGCCACGCGGTCGCTGCCGCCGATGATCGACTGGCCCGACAGGCTGCGCGGCATCGTCGACGGCGGGGCGGCGCTGGTCGGCGGCGGGGTGAACTACGACGGGTCGGAGATCGCGCCGCTGGACGCCGGGGCGATCCACGCCGCCTGCCGCGACTGGCAGGCGAGGGGTGTCGGTAGCGTCGCCATCTGCTCGGTCTTCGCGCTGGTCGATCCGCGGATGGAGAACGAGGCGGCGGAGATCGTGGCGGCCGAGATGCCCGGTGCCTCGATCAGCCTGTCGCACCGGGTCGGCCGCACCGGCCTGTTGCCGCGCGAGAACGCCACCATCCTGAACGCCAGCCTGCACCGGCTGGGCCGCGAGACGGTGGATGCCTTCCGCGCCGCCTTCGCCGCGCTCGGGCTGCGCTGCCCGCTCTACCTGACGCAGAACGACGGCACCCTGATGACCGCCGACTTCGCCGAGCGCTACCCGGTCTTCACCATGGCCTCGGGGCCCACCAACTCGATGCGGGGCGCGGCCTTCCTGACCGGGCTGACCGATGCGGCGGTGATCGATATCGGCGGCACGACGACCGATGTCGGGATGCTGGTCGGCGGCTTCCCCCGCACCCGCAGCGAGGGCGCCACCATCGGCGGCGTTCTGACGAACTTCCGGGTGCCGGATGTCTATTCCTTCGGCCTCGGCGGCGGCAGCATCGTGCGGCCGGGCGACGGCCTGACCATCGGGCCGGATTCCGTGGGCTTCCGCCTGCCGGAAAAGGCGCTGTGCTTCGGCGGCGACACCCTGACCGCGACCGACATCGCCGTGGCCGCCGGGCTGGTCGACCTGGGCGACCGCAGCCGGTTGTCGCAGGTCCCGCCCGACCTGGCCCGCGCCGCGCTGGCTCAGATGAAGGCCAGCATCGAGACGGTGCTGGACCGCATGAAGCCGAGCGCCGACCCGATCCCCGCCATCTTGGTCGGCGGCGGCTCGGTGCTGGTCGAGGGGTTGCTGGAGGGCACCTCCGCCTCGCTCAAGCCCGACCATTTCGGCTCGGCCAATGCCATCGGCGCCGCCATCGCCCAGGTCTCGGGCGAGGTGGACAGCGTGGTCTCGCTGGAGGGCACCAGCCGCGAGAAGGCGCTGGAGGGCGTGGTGGCCGAGGCCCGGGCGCGGGCGATGGAGGCCGGCGCGGACGAGGCCAGCATCACCCTGGCCGAGGTGGAGGAAACGCCGCTGGCCTATCTGCCGGGCAACGCGATCCGCATCGCGGCGAAAGTCATCGGGGAGCTGCGGGCATGAGATACTGGACCCTGACCGAGGAAGACATCGACCGCATCGCCATCGGCTGCGGCATCCTCGGCACCGGCGGCGGCGGCAGCACCTATCACGGCTCGCTGCGGGCAAAGGCGCTGCTGCGCGAGGGCAGGCGCATCCGCATGGTGCGCCCCTCCGACATGGCCCCCGACGCCCGCATCTTGGGCATCGGCGGCATCGGCGCGCCCACCGTGGGGATCGAGAAGATCGCCGAGGGCGGCGAAGGCGTGCGGCTGCTGAAGGCGGTGGAGCAGCACCTGGGGCGCAAGGTCGATGCCCTCCTGGGCGACGAGGTGGGCGGCGGCAATGGCATCGCGCCGATGCTGACCGCGGCGATGGCCGACCTGCCGGTGGTCGATGCCGACGGCATGGGCCGCGCCTTCCCCGAGGTGCAGATGACCTCGTTCTTCATCCATGGCCAGGAGGTGAAGCCCGCCGCACTAGCCGATGCCGACGGCAACGTGCTGATCGTGACCGAGGCGACCTCGCCCAAGATGCTGGAAAAGCTGCTGCGCGCCGGCACCATCGCCATGGGCTGCACCGCGCTGATGACCACCGCGCCGATGACGGGCGATTTCGTCCGCCGCTTCGGCATCGCCCACACCACCAGCCAGGCCTGGACCCTGGGCAACGCGGTGCTGGAGGCGCGGGCGGCCAAGGCCGATCCGGTCGAGGCGATCCTGAAGACCTCGGGCGGCATCCGGCTCATGCACGGCAAGGTCACCGACATCGGCCGCCGGGTCATGGCCGGCTTCACCCGCGGCAGGCTGACCGTGGCCGGGCTGGACGCCGACCAGGGCCGGGTGCTGACGGTGGACATCCAGAACGAATACCTGATCGCGCGCGAGGGCGAGACGGCGCTGACCATGGTGCCCGACCTGATCTGCATCGTCGATTCCGAGACCGGCCGCGCCATCGGCACCGAGGAACTGCGCTACGGCCTGCGCATCGACATCCTGTCGGTCCCCGCGCCGGTGCTGCTGCGCAGCGAGATCGCGCTGGCCTCGGTCGGGCCTCGCGCCTTCGGTTACGATTTCGACTTCGTTCCCACCGGCATCTCGGCCGATCCGCCGGCGGTGCCGCACTACCAAGAAGCAGGCTGACGCCACCGATCCACGCCACACCGCAGGGAGATTGCCATGAAACGCCGCGACTTTCTGAAGACCTCAGCGCTGACCGCGCTGGCCACCGCCGCCGCCTCGCGTTGGAACCTCGCCTTGGCGCAGGGCAGCGGCATCTTCACCCTGGCCTATCCGACCAGCTTTCCCGACCTCGACCCCGCCACCTCGTTCTCGAACGACGGCGCGGTGCTGGCCAATGTATACGAGGGGCTGACCCGCTACATCCCCGGCACCGAGACCGAGGAGGCCCGGATCGAGCCGCTGCTGGCCGAAAGCTGGGATGTGTCGGCGGACGGGCTGACCTGGACCTTCGCCCTGCGCGACGGGGTGAAGTTCCACGACGGCACCCCGCTGACCTCGGAGGCGGTCAAGGGCTCGATCGAGCGGACGAAGAAGATTGGCGGCGGCGCCTCGTTCATCTGGGCGCCGGTCGCCTCGATCGAGACGCCCGAGCCGCTGAAGGTGATCTTCGTGCTGTCCGAGCCGCAGCCCCTGGACCTGATCGCCTCGGCCGGCTTTGCCGCCTGGATCCAGGCGCCGGCCTCGTTGGAGCAGGACAACGCCTGGTTCAACGCCGGCAACGACGCCGGCACCGGCCCCTTCCGCATCTCGCGCTACGAGCCCGGCCAGCGCGCCGTGCTGGAGCGGGTGGCCGACTACTGGGGCCCGGTGCCCGAGGGCGCCTTCCAGACCGTGCTGTTCGAGATCGTCGAGGACACCACGCTGATCCAGAACATGATCGAGGGCGGCCAGGCCGACTGGACCTATTCGGTGCCGTTCGAGAACCTGGAGCAGCTGCAGGCCAACCCCGACCTGCGGGTGGTGGTGAACCCTTCGTTCGAGACGCTGTTCGGCCTTTTCAACACCCGCCGGGCGCCGCTGGACCGGCCGAAGGTGCGGCAGGCGCTGTCGATGGCCTTCCCCTATGACGACGTGATCATGGCCGGCACCGCCAACTTGGGCACCCGCGCCAAGGGCGTGGTGCCCGCGGGCATCTGGGGCCACGACGCCGACGCGCCGATCCCGCAGACCGACCTGGAAGGCGCCGCCGCCCTGCTGGCCGAGGAGGGCGTCGAGGGGCTGGAGCTGGTGATGACCTATTCCACCTCGCAATCGCTGTCCGCCACGGCGGGCGAGCTGTGGAAGGCCAACCTGGAGGCCATCGGCGTCACCCTGACCCTGCAGCCGATGGCGTGGGAGGCGCAGTGGCAGCTAGCCAAGTCCGACCCGGCGACGGCGCAGGACATCTTCGTCTTCTTCTGGTGGCCCACCTACGTCACCCCCTACGACTATCTCTTCAACTGCTTCCACAGCGAGGAACAACCGCTGTTCAACCTGGCCTACTATGCCAACCCCGAATTCGATGCGATGATCGACGAGGCGGCGCGGCTTTCGGGGGTGGACCGCCCCCGCGCCGAGCAGATGTTCATCGAAGCGCAGCGGATCCTCATCGACGAGGCGGTGGCGGTCTTCATGCTGGACCGGCCGAACGTCCACATCATCCGGTCCGACATCAAGGGCTATGCCGACAACCCCGCCTACGGCCATGTCACCTTCGTCAACGACATGAGCCGCTAGCGCCGCCCAGGACAAGGGGAGGAAGGGGAAGGTATGGACATCATCCGCTACATCCTGCGCCGCATGGTGCTTTCCGCCTTCGTGGTGGTGGGCGTGACCTTTCTGGTCTTCATCGTGGCGCAGGTGGTCCCCTCCGATCCCGCCGCGCTTTACGCCGGCCCCCGCCCCACCGCCGAGCAGATCGAGAAGGCGCGGCAGGAGCTGAACCTGGATGCGCCGCTGCCCGCCCGCTTCGTGACCTTCGCCCAAGCGATGGCCGCGGGCGATTTCGGCATCTCCTACAAGTCGCGTCGGCTGATCGCCGAGGACCTGAAGGCCTATCTGCCCGCCACGCTGGAGCTAGCGGTCTTCTCCACCGGCATGGCGCTGCTGTTCGGGGTGCCCCTGGGAGTGATGGCCGCGGCGCGGCAGGGTCGATGGCCCGACCGGCTCGGCAGTCTGGGCGCCATCGCCTCGGTCGCCATGCCGACCTTCTTCCTGGCTATGCTGCTGCAACTGGTCTTCGCGCAATGGCTGGGGATCATGCCGTTGTCGGGCCGCATCTCGCGCGAGATCGCCATCTCGACCCCGGTGCCGCAGGCGACCGGCTTCCTGCTGTTTGATAGCCTGCTGGCCTGGCGCCCCGACGCCTTCGCCGATGCGGCACGGCATCTGGTGCTGCCGGCGCTGACGCTGGCCTCCTATCCCGCCGGGGTGGCGATGCGGCTGACCCGCTCGGCGATGATCGAGATCCTCGAACGCCGCCACATCGCCGCCGCCCGGGCGCTCGGCCTGCCTTCGGGGCGCATCCTCTTCGGCCATGCGCTGCCCAACGCCATGGGTCCGGCGCTGACGGTGATCGGCCTCTCCTTCGCCTATGCGCTGACCGGCGCGGTGCTGGTCGAGATCATCTTCGCCTGGCCCGGCCTCGGTCGCTACGTCTCCGAGGCGATCCTGGCCAAGGACTTCCCGGTCATCGCCGCCGTCACCATGGTGGTGACGGTCTGCTACGTGGCGATGAACCTGATCATCGACATCGCCCAGGCGCTGGTCGACCCGCGGGTGGCGCTGACATGAGCCGGCTGGTCCAACGCCTCGGCTGGCCCGGCACCCTCGCGCTGGCCTGCATCCTGGGCTTCGTCGCCATCGGCATCCTCGCCCCCTTGATCGCGCCTTGGCCGGCGCAGGGGGCCGGGGCGCCGAACGTGGCGGCCAGGCTGATGCCGCCCTCGGCCGACCACTGGCTGGGGACCGATCACTTGGGCCGCGACATGCTCAGCCGGCTGATCTACGCCACCCGGGTGTCGCTGTCGAACGGGATGCTGATCGTCGCCTTCTCGCTGCTGATCGGCCTGCCGGTCGGGCTGGCCGCAGGGTATTTCGGCGGCTGGGTGGACGAGGCGCTGATGCGGGTGACCGATGTCTTCCTGGCCTTCCCGGCGCTGCTCTTGGCGGTGCTGATGGCCGCCTCCCTGGGGCCGGGCTTCCTGAACAGCGTCATCGCCGTCTCGGTGACCTGGTGGCCCTGGTATGCCCGGCTGGCGCGGGCCGAGGGGCTGGTGCTGCGCGGCCAACCCTATGTCGAGGCGGCGCGGCTGGCGGGCGTCTCGCATCCGCGGATCATCCTGCGCCACATCCTGCCCGCCACCGCCCGGCCGCTGACGGTGCAGGCCGCGCTGGACGTGGGCCCGGCGCTCTTGACCGCGGCTGCGCTGTCCTTCCTCGGCCTCGGCGTGCTGCCCCCCACCGCCGACTGGGGCCAGATGGTCGATGCCGGGCGCAAGTTCTTTCCCGACCGCTGGTGGTATTCGGCGATGCCGGGCGTCACCATCTTCATCGTCGCGCTGTCCTTCAGCGTCCTCGGCGACGCGCTGCGCGATCGAAGGAAGGGGGCCGCCCGTGCCTCTGCCTGACACAACCCCTCTGCTTGAAATCCGCGGCCTCTCCGTCACCATCCCCACGCCGGAAGGCGATGTCCATGCTGTCCGCGCCGTCGACCTGGAAATCGGCCGCGGCGACATCCACGGCCTGATCGGCGAATCCGGCAGCGGCAAGACGATGACCGGCATGGCGATGCTGGGGCTGGTGCCCAAGGGCAGCCGCATCGGCGCCGCGCGGTTCCACTTCGACGGGCAGGACCTGCGGCAGCAGGCCAGCCGCCTGCGCGGGCGGCGGATCGGCATGATCTCGCAGGACCCGGCGGCGGCGCTGAACCCGGTGCTCAGCATCCGACGGCAGATCGACGACGTGCTGCGCACCCACCGAGACCTGCCGCGCGTCGCGCGCCGGGCCGAGGCGCTGGCGCTGCTGGCGGCGACCGGCCTGCCCGACCCGGAAAAGGTGCTGCGGAGCTATCCGCACCAGCTGTCGGGCGGGATGCAGCAGCGCGTGGTGATCGCCCAGGCGCTGGCGACCGGCGCCGATTTCCTGATCGCCGACGAGCCGACCACCGCGCTGGACGTCTCGGTCGCCACGCAGGTGCTGGCGCTGCTGCGCCGGCTGGTGGCCGAGCGGAACCTGACCGTACTGATGATCACCCACGACATGGATGTCATCGCCGAGGCCTGCGACCGCGTGACCGTCCTTTACGCCGGCCGCTCGGTCGAGACCGGGCCGGTGGAGGAGGTGCTAAACCGCCCGGCCCATCGCTATACCCGCGCGCTTCTGGGGGCGCTGCCCGACGCGGTGCCGCGCGGCGCCCGGCTGGCGGTGGTCGAGGGCAGCTTCGAAGATCCGGAACCGGGGCCCGACCCGGAGGGTGCGGTATGACCGGGGAGCCGCTGCTGGAGGTGACGGACCTGCTGATCCGCTACCGCGCCGGCCTGTTCGCGCCGTGCCCGAAGCCCGCCGTCAACGGCGCCAGCTTCCGGCTGGAGCGCGGCACCACGCTGGGGATCGTCGGCGAAAGCGGCTCGGGCAAGACCAGCCTGTTGCGGGCGATCCTGCGGCTCCTGCCGGTGGAAAGCGGCGCGATCCGGCTGGAGGGGCGGGACTGGCTGGCCCTGCGCGGCCGGACGCTGCGGCGGGCGCGGCAGGGCATCGGCGTGGTGTCGCAGAACCCGTTCCTGTCGCTCAGCCCGCGGCTGACCGTCGCCGAGATCCTGGCCGAGCCTATGCTGGCCGCCGGCCGCCGCCCCGGCCCCGAGATGCGAGACCGCATCGCCGCGCTGCTGTCGGACTGCGGCCTGCCCGCGGCCTTCCTGGACCGCCGCGCGCGCGAACTGTCGGGCGGGCAGGCACAGCGCGTCGCCATCGCCCGGGCGCTGGCGCTGGAGCCACGGCTCCTGGTGCTGGACGAGCCGACCTCGGCGCTGGATGTCTCGGTGCAGGCGCAGGTCCTGAACCTGCTGTCGGACCTGAAGGACCGGCACGAGCTGTCGATGCTGTTCGTCACCCACAACCTGAAGGTCGTCGCCCATGTCGCCGACAACCTGCTGGTGATGCGCCGCGGCGATGTCGTCGAATTCGGCCCCACCGAACAGGTCGTCCACGCTCCGGCGCAGCCCTACACGCGCGAGCTGCTGTCCTTCGGCGTCCATGCCCGAACTGCAAGAAAGGAACCCTCCTTATGCCCAAGATCCGCATCCTGTCGGCCACCACCGGCACCACCGAACCCGCCGCGATGAAAGACCTGCGCGGCGGCGGCCTGGAACTGAGCTTCGACCGCATCCGCTGCGGCCCCGCCTCGATCGAAAGCCTCTGGGAAGAGGTAGCCTGCGTCGAGGAGCTGGTGCGCTGCGGCCTGGTCGCCCAGGCGGAGGGCATCGAGGGGCTGGTCGTCAACTGCATGGGCGATCCCGGCGTCGACGTGATGCGGGAAATCCTGAGCATCCCGGTCTTCGGCCCGGCGCAGACCGCCATGGGCGTGGCGGCGATGCTGGGGCGCAAGTTCTGCGTGCTGACTGTGCTGGACCGCTCCCGCCCGCTGGTGGACGATCAGGTGCGCAAGTTCGGGCTGGAGTCGCGCTATGTCGGCTGCGAGGTGATCGAGATCCCGGTCCTCGACTTCGGCAACGACCCGGACGAGACGCTGCGCCACCTGCACGAGGCCGCCCGGGCGGCGGTCGAGACTCGCAAGGCCGATGTGCTGGTGCTGGGATGCACGGGCTGGACCGGGCTGGGTGAGAAGATCAGGGTGTTCCTGGCCGGGCTCGACCATGACGTTCCGGTGATCGACCCGCTGCCGGTGACGATCCGCACCCTCGGCGCACTCCTGGAGGAGGGGCTGGCACATTCCAAGACCGCCTATCCCTTCCCAAAGACGATCCCCGAAATCAGATATTCTCGGTAGTCCAGCCTGAACGAAGGCATTGTCAAAGAAGCTCGAGTTGCGCCCGTACGGCTCGGTGATGTCAGAGGAACTGAGGTTGAGGCGGGGCATGGGGCAGGTTAGCTTCCTGCATGCGCCAACGCTCCCCCTTCCGCTACTTCAAAACAAGCCCTGAGATCATCCGGCTGGCGGTGATGATGTACATCCGCTTCCCGCTGTCGCTGCGCAACGTCGAAGACCTGCTGCATGAACGGGGCGTCAAAGTCGCAGACCAGGGGACCGGCCGCGCTATATAGTCTGGCCGACATTATTTAAAATCCAAGCCTTAACCTAGAGAAGGTTGGACCTCAGGCCCATCCCCTCCAGCAGTCGGTGCTTGTGGAGGGGAGACACCAAGGTTCCTCAAAGCTGCCTTTGACATCCTTTATGCCGACCGTCCGCAAAGGGCCGATTGTGTTGAAAAACTCCATTGCAGGCAGGTTTTTCTGCTGATTCACTTCCTGTCATGACCGGGAGGTGCTGGCATGATGGGATCGCGGCAGGTCGCTCAAGGCGCGCTGTTCTACGAGTTCTCGCTTGAGGCTCATGTCCCGCAGGATCACCTGATCCGCGCGATTGACCGCTTTATCGACCTTGGCGGCATCCGTCAGCATTTGGCTCCGTTCTACAGCAGTACCGGCAGGCCGTCGGTAGACCCCGAACTGATGATCCGCATGCTGCTGATCGGCTACTGCTTCGGTATCCGGTCTGAACGGCGGATCTGCGAAGAGGTCCATCTGAACCTTGCCTATCGCTGGTTCTGCCGTCTCGACCTGACAACTCCGGTTCCCGACCACTCGACCTTCTCGAAGAACAGGCATGGCCGCTTCCGTGAGAGCAACCTTCTGCGTGAGGTGTTCGAGATGGTCGTCCGCCGGTGTATCGCCGAGGGGCTGGTCGGGGGCAGCGACTTCGCGAGTGATGCCAGCCTGATCCGCGCCGATGCGGCGAAGATGCATTCTGTGCCATCGGCTCAATGGGGATGGCGGGCAGGCGGACGAGGAGGCAGCGCCCCGTGCCGTCCGCGAATATCTGGAAACGCTTGATGATGCCGCCTTTGGCGCAGCAACGGATGTGCGCCCCAAGTTCATCTCCTGCAGCGATCCGGCAAGCCAATGGACAGCGGCGATGAATGGGCCCGCGATCTTCGCCTATTCGGTCAACTATTTGATCGACACTGATAACGCGGTGATCGTCAACGTCGAGGCCAGCAGGTCGGTTCGCCAGGCCGAGGTTGGTGCGAACGGACCATGGTGGACCGGACGAAGGACACCTTCGCGCTGCAACCGGAACGTTTGGCAGCTGACACGGCCTATGGCTACGGCGAGATGCTGGCCTGGCTCGATGACCGCCAGATCAGCCCGCATATTCCGGTCTTCGACAGACCGACCGCGCCGATGGCACATTCCCGAACACGGACTTCAGCTTCGATCCTGTAGCGGACGAATACACCTGCCCTGGTGGAACAAGTTGAAGAAATACTGGCGCACGATGTCGAATCCACGCAGCGGCACCGGGGCGGATGGGTTCCGAAAGTATTACGCCAGCAAGAAAGACTGCGGAGCCTGCGCGTTAAAGGCGCTATGCATGCCCAACCAGGAAACCCGAAAGATCTCCCGCCATCCACATGAAGCCGTCCGCGACAAGGTGCCTGCCATGGCGGGAACGGATGCCTTCCTCGAGAGCAGTCGTCGAAGGAAGAAGGTCGAAATGCTGTTCTCCCACCTCAAGCGCATACTCGGCCTCGAACGCTTGCGGCTACGGGGCCCGAACGGAGCCAGAGACGAATTCCACCTCGCCGCAACAGCACAGAATCTCCGCAAACTGGCGAAATTGACCGTCGATGCGCCCAGCCCGGCATGACGCAGACCTACGGGCTTCTATAGCCGAAAACCAGCGCGGCGGGCGGGTCGAGTTTTTCAACACAATCGGCCGAAAGCGAATACAGAGGGGGCTCACGCCCCCTTCTCGAACTTCAGGACCGGGATGCCGAGCTTCTTGGCTTTGTCGGCGAAGTTCTCCTGGATGCCATTGCCCGGGAAGACGAGGACGCCCACCGGCAGCACATCGAGCATCGCGTCGTTGCGCTTGAAGGGGGCAGCCTTGGCGTGCTTGGTCCAGTCGGGCTTGAAGGCCACCTGCGTCACGCCCCGGGACTCGGCCCATTTGGCGGCGATGAGTTCGGCGCCCTTGGGGCTTCCCCCGTGCAGAAGGACCATGTCGGGATACTTGGTCCAGACCTGATCGAGCTTGCCCCAGATCAGGCGGTGATCGTTGAAATTGGTCCCACCGGTGAGGGCGACCTTGGGGCCAGCCGGCAGCATCACCTCGGTTTCCGCGCGGCGCTTGGCAGCCAGGAAGTCGCGGCTGTCGATCAGCGCTGCGGTCATGTGCTGGCGGTTCACCATCGAGCCGGTGCGGGGGCGCCAGGTTGAGCCAGTGTGATGGACAAACTCGGTCGCGGCGTGATCGCGCATCATGTCCATGCAGTTGCGTCGCTCGATCAGGGTCAGGCCCTCGGCCGTAAGGCGCTCGAGTTCGGTGGATTTCACCTCGGAGCCGTCCTGCTCGCGCTGGAGGCGGCGCTGCACCTGCTCGTTCTCGTCGAGCGACCGCTCAATCCTCGCCGTGGCGCGGTGAAAGAGGTTGACCTGGCCCCAGAGCACCTCTTCGAGGTCGGGTTCCATGCGGGTGTCTTCGAGGGTCGCGACGAGGGCGTCGAAGATATCGGCGACGGCGACCGCGAGGCGCTGCCCATCGGGCATCGGGCGCGGATCGGGCTCGTCAAAGGGGCGGTAGCCATAGAGCTGCAGCTCGTCGAGCGCATGGGCGGTCTGGGAAGCGGTGTGGGCGGGTTCATAGGCGTCATCGTGGGTGTGGATCGTCATCGGTTTCTTGCCTCCGGGCCTGTCTCGTCCGCACGTCATCCGGCGCGGCCTTCATGGGCTGCGAAAGCCGTCACAGGAGACGCCCCTTCACCCCCTTTCGGGGCCGGAACGCATGTGGAGGAGGACGGTGGTCGGCTGATTTGTCTCGCGATGCAAAGGCGGCTCTGCCGCCGGCGGAAATCAGTCGCCCCCCGTCCTTGAAGGGGGCGGCCCCTTTGACGGCCGCCTGCCCATCTCTTGAAGGCCGCTCCGGTGACGGGTGGATGAGATTGCCCGGGAAAAGGCAAGGCGACGATCCACAGCCATGACAGGGATCCGTGACCCCTGCCCCGCACTCCCAGGCCGCCCCCTGCGCGATGCTGCTCAGCCGAACAGGCGATGCCGATCCTCAAGCCCGATCTGCCCTGCCAGATGCTCGCGCAGTGCGTCCTTGCCGGTCGCCCGGAGATCATCGTTGAAATCCCCGAGCCGCGGTTCGAGCACCCGAACGGCAATCCCGACCTCGGTGGCTCTGGCGCTCAACCTCTCTGCCGCGCGTTGGCCGGCCGGATCGCGGTCGATGGCGATGTAGAGGCGCTGCACCCCCTCGGGCAGCAGGACCGCCCCGAGGTGACCCGACGACAGCGCCGCCCAGACGGGAAGCCCAGGCACAGCCTCGACAAGGGACAGCATGGTCTCGATGCCTTCGCCGACGACGAGGATGTCATCATGCGGGGTCAGCCTGACGGCATTGCCCAGAAGGTGACCCATGGCCCGCCGCTGCGTCTCGACAGCCGCTTTGCCTTGTCCGTCAGGCGCGAGCCAAGTGCGATGCACGCCCTGCAGGGCCCCTGCCCTATCGGTGACCGCGGCGATCAGCGCCGGTCTGGGAATGCTCATGGTTTGGCCCTCCTCCCGATGCCAGCACTTCGGGTGGAAGCGGAGCGCACTCGTCATGCCGCCTTGGGTCAAACCCCGGGCGCGGAGGTAGCTGTCTGCAAGCGTGCCTGCGACCGGCACCGAGGCTGCGAACAATCGCGCCGCCGCCGCTGGTGTGCCGCCGGGGGCCTTCGCCTTCTTCGGCGCTGGTGCATCCGGGAGGACCGGCTGCGGACGACCAAGATGCGCTCGGGCCTCGGCCAGAAGATCGGGAAAGCGGGAGATCCCGGTCCGCTTGCGGATGATGTCGAGAAGGTCACCATGTTCGCCCGTGGCGCCATCGGTGAACTTGCCAGCAGCGCCCGGCCCCGACGCGGGCCCGGTCAGCCGCACGAAGAGCGATCGGCCTGGGTTGTTCTGTAGATCGCCCACGATCCAGTAGGACCCTTCCCGCCGTCCGGCGGGAAGGTAAGCGCGACAGACGCCTTCGGCGTTTTCCGCCAGAGCGCGGATCACATCTTCGGTCTCGGAATACATGGCTCAACAACCTCCGCGTGCATGTAGTCCCGTGACGGGACAACGTGCAAGCACGCGATCCAGCACGGCAATGCCGCCCGAGTCCGTTGGGCAGAAGAGACGCAGCTTCCAGCTGATGATCTCCGAGAAGAAGCCATCAGCCTTGAGCCGATCTTTGGCGGCCTCGGTGAAGCCCGAGAGCTCGATCCGGTTCACTCCCATGACGCGGGACCGGTGCAACTCCATCCCCTCGGCCAGCCGCACCACGGTCTTGCCCTCCAGAACGAGGGCATGAACCTGTGCGGCTGTCAGCTGCGGCGCGTCAGCGGCCAGCGTGTTCGCGACCCAAGACGGCGAGACGCGGCGACCGATAATGCGCTGGCCATCGTCGGTTTGTAGCCGGTAGACGCGGGTCTCGTCCTGCGGCAGTTGCTTCCAGATCGGCAGCAGCAGCCCCGCCACGATGTGCAGCGTGGTTTCCGTGAACTCCGGCACCTCGGCCAGTTCCGCCGTCCAGGCGGCGGCGAAGGCCGTGCGGTCGGCTTCCAGCCAATGGGTGTCTTCCATCATCCTGGCCGGAACCGTGCTGGCCTCGGTCGGGCGGATCAGGCGCAGGCGCGGCTCGATCGTGCCATCATCAAGCATCAGGCTGGTAGCAGGTACCTGCACGGCGGCCCGGCCCGAGCGGCTGTTGACGAGAAGGCGAGCCTTGGGATCGTCGAGCCAGTCGAGCGCATCCGCCAGCGCAGTCGGCGTGTTCCGCTGTTTCTCCGCGATGGTGAGGAGCTGGGTTTCCGCGCCGGAGCCGGGATGTGTGTAGATCACCCGCGCATCCGTGACGCGGAAGCTCTCGGCGCGCAGCGTCTCGAGCCCGACGTCGTAGACCCCGGCGGCGATGGCGCCCTCGATCCGCTGGTCGAGCAATTGCTCGAAGGCCGAAAAGAGCACGGCCTGCATGTCGATCGTCAGCGCGAGCAGGCGATTGAGGAAGGTCGTGATCGGCGGCAGGTCGTCCTTCAGACCATTGTCATCGGTCAGGCTGAGACCGGTGGCATCCTCGAAGGCCCCGAGAGAACAGCCAGCCACATCGCCGCGATAGATGCGGCGGTAAAGCTGGCGCAGAGCGTCGCGGGCATAGGAGGACTCGAGATTGTCCTCGGGCCGGAACAGCCCCTGCCCGCCGGTCTGGCGTTGGCCACGCGTGATCGCCCCAAGTGTGTCGAGACGGCGGGCGATGGTCGACAGGAACCGCTTCTCTGCCTTCACATCCGTGGCCACCGGCCGGAAGAGCGGCGGCTGCGCCTGATTGGTGCGGTTGGTGCGGCCAAGACCCTGGATGGCGGCATCGGCCTTCCAGCCTGGTTCCAAGAGGTAGTGGACCCGCAGGCGCTGGTTCTTCGCTCCTAGATCGGCGTGATAGCTGCGCCCCGTGCCTCCGGCATCCGAGAAGATCAGGATACGCTTCTGATCATCCATGAAGCCGGCGGTCTCGGACAGGTTGGCCGAGCCAGCCCGAGATTCCACGACAAGCCGCGCGGTATGCCCTTCGCCTTTGCGCACGATGCGGCGCGAGCGGCCCGTGACCTCGGCCACGAGATCGGTGCCGAAGCGCTGGACGATCTGATCGAGCGCCCCGGGCACGGGCGGCAGTGAGGCCAGCTTCTCAATCAGCGCATCGCGCCTGCGGGCGGCCTCGCGACATTCGACCGGCTGGCCATCGCGCACCACAGGCCGCGACGACAGGTTGCCCTCGCTGTCGGTGAAGGGCTCGTAGAGCTGCACCGGGAAGGAATGGGCGAGGTAGTCGAGGACATAATATGCCGCGTCCGCGTTATGCAGAGCGCGGCGCTTTATGTCGTTGATATGATGTTTCATTTTGGGATCTCCACTTAGCATAATCATGATGCCTCTGCTCTCAACCGCAGAAGGACACCCCGACA
>Ga0209572_1000396_pt1 | contig 69996 bp, 61 predicted proteins | sample EBPBio232012_DNA_FD_185867 | JGI IMG/M metagenome (GOLD analysis project Ga0209572, IMG submission 185867) | Wastewater treatment Type I Accumulibacter community from EBPR Bioreactor in Madison, WI, USA - Reactor 1_1/23/2012_ DNA (SPAdes)... | ecosystem: Engineered > Bioreactor > EBPR >...
AGCATTCCGAACGGTCTTAATTGACCAATGACAAGCCGTAATCTGATTCCTTTCTCCTTCTTCTGTTTGAATTGTTTAAAAACTAAGTTCCTACCTAACTAAGAGATAAGCAAACATAGGATGACAAGGTGGTGGTGGGGAGATAAGGGGAATACAAGATTCCTCCCTGCGGTCGGAATCACAGTGAACAAACATGGGGCATCCTTTATCCCTCGCTTTGCCCGGGATGACAAAACAGCCCGCTCCGTAGCGGAATGACGATTCGAACGGACTACGTGCCTCTCCCCCCAACCCCCTCTCCTAAAGAAAGGGGGCGAGAAGCATTTCGTTTATACCAAGGTTAAACTTCGGAGGGGGATGACGAAGCGAACGGACTACGAACTACTAACTTCTAACCACTAACTTTCTCCTGAAAACCATACTTCTCCGACTTACTATTAAACGTATCAATGATCGCTTCTTCTAAACTAATATCGAGTAAGGAAGCCAGCAGATCGAGATAGATGGCGATACCGCCGATTTCTTCTTTGAGCATTTCTTTGGTAATGTCTTTAGCGGTATAGCTGCTGCCACCATCCACTCCGCCTCTTTCCACCCGTTGCATTTTCTTGATCATATTGCAGAGTTCGCCCACTTCACCGGCAAGTGCGGTGGTCCAGTAGGTCAGGGGCTGATTGTCGTAACATTTAAAACCGTTTGTGGCTCTTTGCACATTGAGGGGACGGAAGGCGGCAAGATCAAGTTTCATACAAACTTATTTTGAGTGATTGAAGATATTCAGTTTGGTTACCATAATGGTGATCAGCAGACCGAAACAGGCCACTACGGCAAAGGAGGCCCGCAGACTGAAAAGTTGTGCTACATAACCGATCAGGGGAGGACCGAATAAAAATCCGAGAAAGCCGATACTGGATACACCGGCCAGCGCTATGCCCGGTGCATGCCTGGATGTACTGGCAGCCGTGCTGTAGATTGTAGGTATAACAGATGATACCCCCAGGCCAACAATAATAAATCCGGCTGTAGCGGTTACAATCCAGGGAAATAATGCGGAAAGGGTTAGGCCGGTAAAGACCATAATACCGCTCCATTGAAGTGTTTTCTTACGACCTACCCGGGCAATCAGTTTATCCCCCATGAAACGGCCGGTGGCCATCATGATCATAAAACTGGCGTAACCAAGTATCACGAGGCTTGCCGGGGCTTTCACTACTTCCCGGAAATAGACCCCGCTCCATTCAAACATGGTGCCTTCCGCCGACATACTGAAGAAAGCAATGATGCCGAGTTTAACCAGGATGCCTTCCGGTTTGGAAAAAAATTTTCTTGTGACAGCCGGTGAAGAAGAGCCTGCGATCAGGTATTGCCGGGAAAGGAATACAATAATAAAAACGAGACTGGCTACCATGATGAAATGCGGCCGCGGGGCAATCTTCAGGTTCATCATCAGTAAACCGGCAAGGGCACCGGTAAATCCGGAAAAACTCCAGATACCATGAAAGGTAGTCATAATCGGTCGCCCGTATTGCTGCTCGGCCAGTACTCCCTGTGTATTCACCGAGATATTGGACATATTGCCCACAATGCCGAATATGAACAGGGCGAGTCCCAGCTGCCACATGGATGAGGCCCAGCCGAGATTAGTGAGTTCCAGCGCATAGAGCAATATCGCAAAAGAAAGTATTTTTTTACTGCCATATTTAGTGACCAGTCTTCCCGAAAAAGGCATCATCAGTAACTGGCCGAGGGGCAGACAAAGCAGTACCGTACCCAGCTGTGCTTCATTGAGCTGCAGTTTTGTTTTTATATCCGGGATACGACTGGCCCAGGAGGCAAAGCTGAATCCCATGCTGAAATAAAAAGCGGATACGGCGATACGCATCTTTTGCCTGGAAGTAGTGCCTGCGTCTGTTATTGTATCCGGTGCGTTCAAGGTTTTTATTGAACTGTAAAGATAGTCAGAAGTGAGTTGTGAGATGTGGGATGTGAGATGTGAGTAAAGCGATGTCGAATGGAACGCCGTACTTCATACTTCGTACTTCTTACCTCGTACTTTGTATTTATTGTTTGATCAGCGTTCGCGTGATGCTTTTATTTTTCTGTGTGAGTACGAGGAAATACAGACCGGGCAATAATTTATCTCCGGTGGTAAACCGGTTGATCGCATTTCCTTTTCCGATGAAGCGTCCGGCGGCATCAACTACTTTCCAGGAAAATGAGCCATTCAGTGTTATCGTGAAATCCTGACCGGACGGATTCGGGGAAATGGTAATCGCATTATTGTTCAATGTGGGATTGCCGGTAGCAGTAATAATATCATTCACCAGTTTTATCTGGGGTACAGGCGGCGTACTCATCCCTTCTCCCAGGTAGAAACCAGGGTGCGGAGGTTGATTGTACGCACCGTTCTGCCAGGCAATGGCCAGCCGGTATTGCGGATCATGCATCAGGGTATAGAACCGGTATGCCGTAGTATCAATCGTTGTATAAATATTCAGAAAGAGGTTATCCGCGCTGCGCAATATAATTTCCTCCCGCCAGTCACCAAGTATATCCGCGGTGAGACAGGGGTTGGCTTTTGTGGTATTATTGCTTTCCCCGCTGCCCAGTTCAGGTAAATATAAAGTCAGCAGGCGATTCATGCTGTTCGTGGTATAATTCCATTTTTCCAGCTTGGTGCCATCCAGTAATTCACGAAGCAGGTCTCCATCCCACCATACAGCATGATTCATGGTGGGACGATTGGGCCCGATTGAATCCCCATGACAGTTATATAAACGTCCCGTAGCACCCCAGCACTCATATCCTTTATAACGGGGATCAATATCCGCAGCCAATGCTCTTCCGATATCGGCATTGTTGCCGGGCACTCCCCAGAGCGGGGTACCTGTTTTCGCATCCCGGAATTCAAGTCCGTATTGGCCATACTTTGCCGGTTCTTCATGGCATTGCCATATTTCAAGTCCGGGACGTTCAGGATCCATATCGCTCATGTGCAGGGCATCGCCATGGCCCAATCCGTTAACATAAAAACCGGTACCATCATCATTCACGGCACTCGAGCCGTTGCAGATTTCATCTTTGCCATCAGCATCCGGATCACCAGCCGTCAGCTGATGATTGCCCTGCCCGGCATACGCGCTGTTACCACTGGTATTGCTGTCAAAAATCCATTTCTGCTGCAATGTACCATTCCTGAAATCCCAGGCGCTGCGTACCAGCCGTGTATAGTAGCCCCGGCCGAATACCATGCTGGGATTTACGCCATCCAGGTAAGCCACAGTGGCCAGGAAACGATCTACCCGGTTGCCATAACTATCACCCCAGCTGCTTACGGTACCACGGGCGGGTGTATACGCTTTTGTATCCATGGCGGCACCGGTCAGCCCGTTGAATACAGTCAGGTATTCCGGACCGGTTAAAACATACCCGTTACTGTTCCGGTAATCAGCCGTCGCATTGCCGATTACAGTACCCGTTCCGTCAATTGTACCATCGGCCGTTTTACAAGCCATTTCAGCTTTACCGTCGTTGTCAAAATCGTAAACAAGAAACTGAGTATAATGGGCACCGGCACGGATATTCCGTCCCAGGTCAATACGCCAGAGGCGCGTGCCACTCAGGGAATAGGCATCAATGAATACATTACCGGTATACCCGGACTGTGAATTATCTTTTGAATTGGTCGGATCCCATTTCAGGATGATTTCATATTTCCCGTCACCATCGAGATCAGCGGTGCTGGCATCATTGGCGGTATAGGTATAGGCCACGGCATCCGGTGTGGTACCGCCTGGAGGAGGCTGTAGCGGTAGCTGCAGGTATTGTTTGGCCCAGACGGATACCGGGTTACCCCGGTTGTCTTCCGTACCATTGACAACTGCTTTTACACTATACTGGCCATTTATTGTGGTATTATCTGTATAGTTTGTAAGACTCAGCGGAGTAGTATTTATTTTAATTCCGTCGCGGTATATATTATAAGTAGTGGAGGAAGGTTCGGTACCCAGTAATCGCCAGCTGAGAAATACTTTTGTACTGTTTATCCGTACGGCCACAGTTCCCCGGTCGAGGTTTTCCATCCATCGCTGCGCCGGCAGGGGAGAGACATTGAGTATAAAGAAAGATATCAATAACAGGAGGGGTATTCGGATCTTGTGTCGGGCAGAGCAATACATGGCAATCGCAATTGAAGTATGTATAAAGGTAAAACAAGCAGTGTGGGGGAGCATCCTGATGTATCTGTTGTCAGGTGTCAGGTGTCAGGTGTCAGGTGTCAGGAATGCGATGTTGAATGGAGCGCCGGTGGATGGTAAAGGAACGTTTCCGGTGCGCAGCATCCGGATTACTATGTATTTCTTCTCTTTCGTATAAAAGCAATTTTCTCAACTTACAGCCGGACCTGTATTTCTATGTAATCTATGAGCCAATGTGCCTATGTGTGCCGGCTGTTCTGTATTCACGGCCCGTATACACAAAAAACCCCCGGCACTGCTCCGGGGGGTCCTCTCTCACATACTGCCAGTCAGAACCGGATCCCGATTCCGGCAGTGGCATTCAGTGCGTAAATTTTCTGGTACCCTTTATCCATATCATCGGTCCAGAAATCCAGTATATTAAATTGCGGACGCATATACTGGAAGTCGCCATTAACGAAAAGAAAAACCTGTTTACCGGCGTCCATCTTCAGGTTGATACCAGCCTGTACCACAGGGCCGATACCCCAGTCAGCCTTTGTCATGTCTTCTCCATCCAGATAAAATGCAGGCAGACGAACATTGGCCACTCCGCCCAGTACGTGCAGACCGGCACTGAGATTTTTGGCCGGACTGAATTCCATTGACGGGCCAATAGTAAGTCCGTACAGATGCCATTTGTCAAGACTCAGTTCAAGACTTTCTGTGCCATCGCCCAGATCAAAAGTCATTACTGTTTTTTTGCTGCCATACTGGTTGTAGAAGGCAGCAGCCTCCAGTCCGAAATTGGAATTAAACCTGTATCCGTAATTCATGCCAATTGTAAAACCGGTTTTTGCCATGCCGGCTTCTTCATTGCCCGGATTATTGCTGGCAAAATTACCTATCGGAAAAGAAGGACCTGTGTGGAAAGCGAGAAACGATTTTTTGAAGACTGCATTGTCGCTCTCCTGGGCAGACAGTACACTGCCGGCCAGCAATGCAATCATCAGAACAAGCAGCTTTTTCATAACCCTGATTTAATGGTGATCAGATCACATCACATATTCTCTTTACGCAGGTAATCTACCGGTGTGGTGCGGCGTACATAAATGAGCAGCGAATAACTGACAGATGATCCTGCTCATAGGATTCGCCAGGGTGACGACAGTACATTAATAGTTTATACCGGTACAATGAACCGGCAGTAATTTTTAAACAAAGAGTTTACCCCCGTCTGCTTTAAGTGATAGTACATATTTGGTAAAATCTCCGTGTCTTCAGTGATGGCAATCATTGGTATGCACCGATAAAAAGACGTACTTAGTATCTGTTTCATCCCTGTGAAAGCCATCTTAGTTATATCAGCCCTGTTGCTGTGTTCATTCAACAGCAAAGGCCAGATTACCAGTCCTATTATACGGGCCGGTTTTGGGGTGGATGCCGATCTGCAACGCAACTTCTTCAACAATACAGCACTACCAGCTAATGACGACTGGTTCCATTATCCCGGAAGCGAAGACCTGACCGGTGATTTTGTAATAGATACCAGTGGAGCCACAGCGATTTATAACGGGTACAGCAGCAACCCGTCTTCCCGTTTTAATTCATTTGTACGCGGTATGCGTTACCCGTTACTGAGTGTAATCAACAATCACATTTACTATGATGCGGTGTTTATCAGGGATTATCATGGTACCGATTCCACCAGTTTTACCGGCGGCAGTAAGAATGGACAAAGTCCGGCTGATTGGGTAACAACTATCTCCCCGGTACTCGCCAAAAATGATATAGTTGACGGCTACCTGCATGTACGCCGTGATGGTATACTGGCCGGCGACTCTCTCTGGTTTTTTGGTGCTGTAGCGATAATGGGCACCAACGGCGACCGGTACTTTGATTTTGAATTATACCAGACAGATATCAGCTATAACAGATCCACGAAGAAGTTTGAAAATTACGGTCCCGATGCAGGTCATACCAGCTGGCAATTTGCAGCGGATGGCAGTACGGTAAAAGTGGGCGATATTATTTTAACCGCGGAATACGGCAATGCCGGACTGAGTATGATTGAAGCGAGAATCTGGGTACAGAAAACGGCTCTGACTACTGTTACTCCCCAGGCGTTTTCCTGGACCGGTTCATTTGATGGAGATGGTGCCGGTGCCACATACGGCTATGCCGGTATTGTACCTAAAACCGGAGGTGCTTTTTACCAGGGACTGCAGAATGCAGTGGCAACCAGCACCGGTCCTTTCGGCACAATAAAATCAGGCGATATCGGCGCACTTACCTATGATCCCATTCAATTCATGGAGTTTTCAGTAAACCTGACCAAGCTCGGTCTCGATCCGATGAGTTTTACCACCGGTTCCATGTGCAATCTGGCCTTTGGTAAAGTATTGATTAAAACAAGAACCTCAACTTCATTCACCGCTTCTATAACCGATTTTGCCAGTCCGTTCAGTTTCAGAGCTATTCCGCAGGTTGATCTGGCAGCGGATATTCCTTTTTTCTGTGAGGAACAGAATGTAGCGAATATATGGGTACTGAATCCGCTGCCCACATCCACCTATACATTTACAACTATTGATGGGCATATACTCAGCAGTGGTCCGACATCAGTAGCCGTTGACTCTCCGGGTACATATATTGTTATACAAACATTACTTGATGGCTGTGCGGAAGGAGGCCGTGATACGGTAATCATCAGCCGATTTGCCGATAATAACTGTGTGCCGCTTGCCTCCGGACTAACTGCTTTTACCGCCGCACGCAGCGGGACAGATGTACAACTATCATATACCCTCAGCACATTAAATGAAGTCCGAGAAATCACGATTCAACGTGCGGTGCATAATAAAGAGTTTTTCAGTATTCACCGGAACAGTTTATCTGCTTTTCCGGGAGATAAAGGAACATTCCGGTACACGGATATGAACTATGACCCGGGTCCCGTTTTGTACTACCGGGTTATGGTTACGGAAGAAAACGGGTATAGTTATTACAGCAGGGTGATTGCTGTTAAAAGCAACAAATCCGTAGCTGCCGGTTTGCGTGTAATACCGAATCCGGTAAAAGCAGGGTTACCCGCACAGGTGGAGATAATGGCCACTGAATCCGGTCCGGCTGTCCTTCGTGTAGCAGATCTTTCCGGCAGACAGGTGTTTTTTAAAAAACTGACATTGCAAAGCGGCGTCAATCAAATCCCGCTGACTGAAACAGCCGGAGTGATGCCGGCCGGTTTGTACTTCGTATCCATTTCGGGAAATAATAAAGAACAGGTAGCCAGGTTTCTGGTGCAATGAACCAGTAAAATACAGCAGTCTTCATATTTCTTAAGCATAAAAGTTTAACCGTATTCACTGAATGAACACTAACGGTTTTTGCTTAAATTGTTTAAAAAAACGGCTATATCATTCCTTAATGAAGCAGTTGTACTTAGTTTTCGGTTTCAAAATCCAGATCTATGTTCAACCACCATCCGCTTGTAAGGCCATTTTTTGCATTAGCCACAATCCTTTTACTTCATATTTCTGTATATGCTCAGTCGCCCGGTCTTATAGTAAGACCCGCCGGTGGCCCGGGAGCAGTAGTCTTAAATCCTGATCAGAACAGCTGGACATCAGCTACCACTGCAGGCTTTACCACAAGTGATATATCACAAAGTGAAATAGGATATAAAATTATCAAACCCATTACCGCTGAACCTTCGGCGGACCTGGCTACCGGCCCGGATAATGGCTATTCCGATATCGTAAAAACATCGGATGGAAGTGGCTGTTATATGTTTAATAACGGGAGTAACTTTTTATTCCGTTTCCGGATTGGTGGAATTGTAAACGGGGCAAAAGCCTATAATATCCTGATCGACACGGATATGAAATTAGGGGCAACCGGCAGTTCTGCCGATCCCAATTATGTGGCCCCTACCAATAGTGGCAACGGGAATCCGGGTTTTGAAATTGAAATTGCATTTCAAACCGGCTCAAATATTTCAATATATAATGTAGATGGCATTATTAATCCTTCCGCCAGTTATACGTATAGTCTGAATACCAACTCCATTATTTCCGTAGCACTCAGCCGGGATAACAGTAATGCGGACTATTTCTATGATTTTTATGTACCGCTCAGTGCGTTGAATGCCTTAGGCCTCAGCAGTTCCACGCCCTTCAGAATTGTTACCACCACCAATACAAATCCCGGTTCAGCCTTTCAGGGCACCCGTTCGGATATCTATGGAATCAATGATGAATTGTTTCCCAATACCACGGATGCATGGGAGTATGTGGGTAAGAATACACCTGCTGTAACATTGGATGATATCACCAGTGGCGGCGGCGGATATCCGGATATCTGTACGGCGCCACCTGTAGTAACAACCGGTATTGCGGCCGGATCGAATGTATCTGTAACTGGTACATGGACCCGTCTTGACGCGGCTAAGCCTGCCTCTGCAACAATCACTGTATATAAAAACGGTATCAGTCAGGGTACCACCACCTGTAATACAGGAGGAAGCTGGAGTTTCACAGTAGCCACGCTGGTCAGCGGTGATGTAATTACCGCCAAAGCACAATCAACTGGTGAAAGTATGTGTATGGTGAGCAACAGTGTGGCGGTGACCACCTGTGCCCCGGCGAATATATCTTCGTCGTCTTCTTTTGTGCTGAACTGTCTGTCCAACCGCGGCGCGGGTGGTACAAAACCTGATGGCGGACGGATTAAAATTTACACCATTGCCTATAACGGCAGTCTTACCTTATTTGCCGATGATGCTACTACCACCTATAAAACCCTGTACAACGGTACAGCCAATCCGGCTGGCACTACCGTATGGGAATACCAGCACTCCAGTAATGGTGGTACTGCGGATCCCTGTGGTGGTGGTGCACCTGATATGCCCACTACCAATAGTTATGCGTTTACCATTACCGAAACCGGCAAATGTGAATCGGCTCCAATCTGGCCAGCCACTTGCCTGATTGGCACCACCACGGCCACACCCACTATCACTCAGACTGTTTTCTATGCGGGTACCAATACCGTCAGTGGCAGCAGTACCGATGCGGCAGCCAGTACTGTACGGTTGCTGGTAAATGGGTTTATCGTGGCTTCCGTAAACGTAGCTGCAAACGGGGCATATAGTTTTTCCAATGTGGTATTACAGACAGGCGATGTGGTAACAGTACGGGCACAGGCTTCCGCCAAATGTATCAGTAATGCGGCAACGGTAACCACTACCTGCTTTACCACCGTGCCTGTGATCAATACAGACGCACAAGGTAATCTGGTAACCGGTGCTACTACGGTTAGTGGTACATCCACCGAAGCGGCCGGCACAACGATCCGCATATATGCAGCGCCTTCCACACTAATCGGTACTACCACTGTTCAGGCCGGCGGTACCTGGTCAGTAACAGTAAGCGCACTTACCGGGGCCACCAGTTATTTCGCCACCGCACAAAACGGAAGTTGTGGAGTAAGCAGCAACAGTACTTCTGCCACAGCAAGATCACAGACAACAGTTTGTCCCACAATAACCGGTAGTTATGCTGCCGGGGCAGGTTCGGTAAGTGGTACGTTTGCCAGCTCTTTTACCGGTACGGTTTATCTGTACCAGGATGGCGCTGAAGTGGGTTCCGCTGCCGTTACCGCTTCCACCAACTGGACAGTTACCCTTTCCGGTTCCAATCCATTATACGCAGGGGGCATACTTACCGCTGGTGCTCAGGCTACCGGCAGTACATTGAATAAAACCTGTGTCACCACCACTACGGTTACCTGTACCGCACCAGCCGTACCGGTTATCAGTCCTTCCAGTACAACCATTGCAGCCGGACAATCTGTGACGTATACCATTACCAGTACAGAATCCGGCGCCCTGTATAGTATACAAAATGCGGGTGATGGTACCAGTTATACAGCTTCCGGTTTTGGCAATGGCGCCGATCAGACATTCACCACCATTGTTTTCAATACACCGGGTGTATATTCTGTCAGTGTACTGGCCGATAAACTTTCCGGTTCAGCCTGTGTATCTTCCGCAGCGGCCACCATCACCGTAAGCGGAGTACTTCCGCTCAGCTGGAAATCATTTACGGCCCGTGAGCAGCACAAACAGGTGCAGCTGAACTGGGTTACTTCCAATGAAACAGGAACGGCTTATTTTACAGTACAGCATAGTCCGGATGGACGCAGCTGGTCTTCTATTGGTACGGTAGCCGCCGCCGGAAATGCGGATCAGGAAAAAGCATACAGTTTCATACATACAGACCCGTTGCCCGGCACTAATCTTTACCGACTGATGCAAACCGATCTGGATGCAAGAACTTCATTCAGCAAAGTGCTGACGGTAATCACCGGATCAGACGCGATGCTGATTACTTATCCGAATCCGGTAACCAACGGGATCCTTACGGTACAAACGGCTGCTCCCGTAGCTCTGTATGTATATGATAACAGCGGCAAACTGGTGCAGCAGCAACAGGCAATAGCCGGAACGCAGCAGCTGGATCTCAGCCGGCTGGCAAAAGGAATTTATTTTCTGAAAGCAGGGGCGGCTACACAAAAGATTTTTATAAAATAAAATCTCAGTAACCCTGAGCATTAACCGGGTTGTACCAGCAATGGTGCAGCCCTTTTTTGTGTAAACAGGCTGCTACCTGCATCTCACTGGAAACTAAAGCCTTTTTTATGTCCAGATTAGTTGTGACGGCAGTAACAGTCATCTGCCTGTTTTTTTCCTGTGCCCAGGTCAAAAAAGTGCAACAGCAGGAACCCCTGCCTACAGCAATTCCAACGCTGCGTATTCTGCATGATACAGCAGCGGCAGCCATACGGATCAGTTCGTTGCATATTGAGGTGAAGGTTTCCGCCAATATTGCCACCACCACATTCGATATGGTATTTTACAATCCCAATAACCGGGAGCTGGAAGGAGAATTTGATTTTCCATTAGCCGACGGGCAACAGATTGTCCGTTATGGGTTGGATATAGAAGGTAAAATGCGCGAAGGAGTAGTGGCGGAAAAAGCAAAAGCCCGCCAGGCATTTGAGAATACGATACGCCGGCAAGTGGATCCGGGGCTGGTGGAAAAAACAAAGGGTAATAATTTCCGTACAAGGATTTATCCGCTTCCCGCAAAAGGAAGCCGCCATATCCTGATTGCAATGGAACAGGTATTGCCGTTTGATGCACAGGGAAATATTTTTCAACTGCCATTGTATACGGCGGAACCCATTGCTGATTTTGCCTTTACAATAACCGTTGTAAAAAATGAAGCCGTACCGGAAGCGATTACCGCTTTTGATGATTTCCGGTTTAAAAAATGGGAGAATGCATGGGTAGCCAGCCGTACCGAAAAAAACTTTCCGGCCAATCAGACGATACAAATACATATACCCCGTACCGGTATTGATTCAACAGTGGTACTCACAGAGCAATTTTCAGGCAACCGGTACTTCTATGTAAATAGTATACTCCGGCCGGAGTGGAAAGAGCAGGCGGCTCCCGCATCGGCGGGCATCTTCTGGGATGTATCTGCCTCCGGAAAAAGCAGGAACCTGGAAAAAGAAAAGCAATTGCTGAAGCAGTATTTCGCCGGCAGTAAAACCTGTACCGTGAGCCTTATTCCTTTTCATATATACCTGGAAGAAAAACAGGAGTTCGTCATCCGCAACGGTAATACGGATGCATTGCTGGAAGCCATAGATCAGCTTAGCTATGATGGCGGTACACAGTTCGGGGCAGTTGATTTGCGGCAATACGACTATGAACAGCTCCTGCTTTTTTCAGATGGCCTGGGTACATTCGGGAAAAAAGAGCTCTTATTTTCCGGTAAACCGGTTATCAGTCTCAGTTCATCCGCTATTGCTGATTATGCGCATTTAAAATGGATGGCGCGGGAGTCGGGCGGCCGATTTATAAACCTCTCCGCCGCTACAGTGGAACAGGCGGTACTGGAGTTACAGCAAATTCCGTTGCACATTATACGGATGGAAGCCGATTCCACAGCGGTGGAAGACCTGGTATTCTCATCGGAAGGTTCATTACAGCAAGGACTGTCTTTTGCAGGGAAACTGAAACAGCCCGAAGCGGAGATTACCGTACACATGGGATATAATAATACGGTCAGCAGTACCCGCAGATTTACTGTACGTCAGTCAGACAGTACGCAAACAGACCAGGTAAAACGCCTCTGGGCAACTATGAAGATCAGTGAACTGGAACTGCAACCTGAAAAATTCAAAGAACAGATAACCGGGTTGGGGAAATCCTTTTCTGTGGTTACGTCAAACACCTCCCTGATTGTACTGGACCGGGTGGAGGATTATGTGGAACAGGAAATTGTTCCGCCGGCAGAACTGCAAAAGGAATACTATGCCTTACTGAAACAGAAAAGAAGCCGGGAGGAGCAGGAGAGAAAAGAACCCTTACTGGCTGCGGTGGAAACCATGCGGGAACTGAAGGACTGGTGGCTTACAGAGTATAAGCCGGTCCGGCGTAATAAGAGAACGGAAGTGGAGTTGCAGGCAAACCAGGTACAATTGCACGAGGGTGTTGCTGATGCTGGTATTGTGGCAGCAGACTCTGCTGTAGTCAGCCATAATTTTACAACAGGAACTGTACAGGCTGACCGTCAATTGATGCCCTCTCCACAAACAGAAATAGCTGAATTGAGGATGGAACCATCAGCAGGATGGTTGTCGGATGCAAAAGAAGAGGATAAAAAGTCTGCGGCGGATGAATTGGAAAAAACCGTTGCCGAAAAGCCCGGATCTATTGAACTGAAAGACTGGAAACCCGATGTACCTTATCTGAAAGAAATAGAGAAAGCGAAACCGGGTGACTATGAGGCTGTGTATACCTCATTAAAAAAGCAGTATGGCACCCAACCTTCTTTTTATATCGATATGGCCCGTTTCTTTTTTGCCAGGAAACAACAGGCATCCGGAGTAAGGATACTGAGTAATGTAGCCGAGCTGAAACTGGAAGAAGCTTCCTTATTACGTATGATGGCCAATCAGCTGATGGAAGCCGGTGAAAAAGAACTGGCCCTGATGGCTTACCGGGATATACTGGTCATGCGGGAAGAAGAACCGCAGTCATACCGCGACCTGGCCCTTGCCTGTAACGAGAATGGTTTGTATGCGGAAGCGGTGCAGTTATTTTATCAGTTGATTCTCGGGTACTGGGACAACCGCTTTCATGATATACAGGCGGTAGCGTTAAATGAGATGAACGCGGTGATCAGTGCCCATCCGCGGGAAGTATCCACAGCAGGAATAGATCAGCGATTGATTTATGCCATGCCGGTAGATGTACGGATTGTGATCAGCTGGAATACGGACAACAGTGATATGGATCTTTGGGTAACGGATCCGGGGAAGGAAAAATGTTCCTATGAGAACACCCGTACGGCCATTGGCGGGCGTATCACGCAGGATGTGACACAGGGATACGGACCCGAGGAGTTTATGTTGAAAAAAGCCATGAACGGGGATTATACTGTTGAAGTAAACCTCTTCGGCGACAGTCGACAGACCCTGGGTGGCCCTACAGCTATAAAAGCGGATCTCTATACTGATTTCGGAAAGCCCACACAGAAAAAGCAAACAATTAACTTTCGTGTAAGTGAGGCGAAGGAAGTGGTGGAGATCGGTAAGCTAAAATTCGGTGTATAAGTCAGTGAGTTGTTGGTTTTCCGTCCAACAGCTACATTTACTATATGAAGTTGCTTCTGTGTGTTTCCTTCCTGGCACTTTCAGCCTGCTCCGTCAGCAAGAATCCTTTACGTAAACAGGTAAAGCTGTTACAAAAGGGCGTGATACAAGACGATACCAGTTATATCTATGCGCTGCCTTTCGAAAAAGGCAAGCCCTTCCGCGTGATCCAGGGTTATTTCAGCCGGTTCACCCATAAGGAGCGGGCTGCTCTTGATTTCAATATGAAAAGAGGCACCAGGATTTGTGCGGCACGTGAAGGAGTAGTGGTACGCGTAAAAGAAGATGGAAAGAAAGGAGGGCTGGATAAAAAATACCGGTCAGATGGAAACAATATTATTATCCAGCATCCCGATGGGTCAAGAGCCGGCTACTGGCACCTGCAATACAACGGGGCATTGGTGAATGTAGGGGATACGGTGAAGAAAGGGCAGGTGATTGCATTAAGCGGGAAGACCGGTTATGCATTCAATCCGCATTTGCACTTCCTGGTGTGGCGATCATCAGGAGGTAACTGGCAGCAGGTGCCGACGAGATTTCAGACATCAAAAGGAATTAAATACCTGAGGGGTTGGAAGCGGTACAGTCGGTGATAACACCAACTGTTCGCGTACAGTTGGTGCTATCACAAACTGCTATTGTTTCACAATTTCCACTCTTCTGTTCCTTGCCCTTCCTTCATCCGTTTCATTTGTACTCACCGGACAAAGTGAAGCCACCCCTTCTGACAATAGCCTTGCCGCACTGATCCCTTTGCCAATCAGGTAATCCTTCACCGCTTTTGCCCGTGCTTTGGACAAAGCGATATTGCTGGTATAAACACCTGTGTTGTCTGTATGGCCCACAACTACAATTTTAAAGGCAGGATTTTCATTCAGATAATCCAGAATCAGTTTTAAGGCTGGTGCGGACTCCGGTTTAATTACGGATTTTCCTGTATCGAACAGAATGCCATAAAGAGCGATCTTCCCGTCCGATTTCATGGCATCACTGAAACTGATCTCAATATCCTGTTTCATTGCCTCTGCTTCAATCACCCGTAACACGTATCCCTTGTCATTATCATCAGTTGCATAATCTACCTGGAAGAATACATCTTTGTTTTCATAGCGGAGCTGAAACACATCATTATTAACAGACAGCGACTTCCCTTTTGCCTTCAGGACTGCATTTAAGTAATTGGTACGGATCTGCACACCACTCACCACCCTGCTTACTGTTTCATCTTTTTCATAACTGATCCTGCGGTATAACCCGCCTTTACGGAAGGAGGTAAGTTTTCCACGGGGAAATTCAGGCGAGAAATCCTGTTCGTTGAATTCACTGTATTCACAGTTACTGATCACAAACCCGGGCATCCGGGAAATATAAGAGGGTTCCACCGTATCGCAACGGTTGCTTTCCTGGGCAACTGCAAATAGTGAGAATAATAAAAGGAAAATGGCAAAAACGCTTTTTTTCATATCTGTTTTCAGTTTTAGTTTATTGCATTACAATTTCTACCCGGCGATTCAACGCTTTCCCTTCTTCTGTTTTATTGGCAGCCACCGGGCAAAGCGACCCTACACCATCCGATCCGAGCCTTGCGGCAGCAATTTTTCCTTTGGTCACCAGGTAATCTTTTACCGCTTTGGCCCTGGCTTTGGACAAGGTGATGTTGCTGGCAAAGACGCCTGTATTATCGGTATGTCCAACTACATATATTTTTACGGTGGGATTGGCCGTGAGGTAATCAACGATCTCCTGCAAAGCTGGTGCGGATTCCGGTTTGATGACCGATTTGCCTACATCGAACAGAATACCGTACAAGGCGAATTTTCCTTCCTGTTCCATTCCCTCACTCATATTCACTACCACATCCTGTTTCATGTTCTCCTCTTCGATGATATAAATGTCAAATCCCTGGTCATCGTCATCCTCTGCATTGTCGACCTTAAACCAGACGATCTTCCCCTCCTGTTTCATCTTGAAGAAATTCTGTCTCACGGAAAGGGAACTGCCCTTGGCTTTCACAACGGCATTGTGGTAATTAAGCCGGATCTGGCCACCACTGAATTTCCTGGCTTCGCCGGCGATCTTGGTATAGGTAAGGCGATAAAAACGGCCGCTCACTTCTTTGGATTCACCGGCATTCGAGAGTGCTTTATAAGAGAATTTATACGTCTTGTATTCACTTTGTTCACAGTTGGAGAGATAAAACCCCGGTATACGGGTCATGTATTTCGGCTCCACCGTATCACAACCTTTTTTATCCTGAGCTGAAGAGAGGAGACTGAGGCTGATTAAAACTAATAAGACGAAACGTTTCATATAATCTGATTTGATGTTGAGAATGCGGGTTATAATAATTGTACTTCACCGGCAAACATGCTTTGCCCCATAGCCGACGCACTGCTGCTTACATTCAGTCCACTGTTTACGCCAAAAGTTACATCCCCACTGGCACTGAGTCCTTCCAGTCCGAGGGTGGAGGAGATTTCCATGGCGGAAGCGCCTACGGATAATTTATTGCCAATATCGGTGACATTAAAATCACTATCGAAACTGATAAACTGGGTGGCACTGGCTTCCACACTCAGGACTCCGGCCTCAGCCTGTACGCCAACGCCGATATACATCGTAGTCTGCCCCGAACCGAATTCATATTCAAATCCACCTATGATCCCTTCGCCCAGATCCACACTTAATGATTCACAACTCAGCGTAACATCGCCGACTCCGAGCGGGATTTTGAAACTGACGGGACAATCAATGTTTTTGAAGTTGTCTCTTTTATTGGAAGAATCAGTCCGTTCAATAGTTTGATTGCAGGTGTACTCCACCACGTGTACGCTGGTCAGTTTGGAAGCCGTACCCAGCAAAATGCCCCGGGCTGTAATGAGGTCGCGGGCACCAAAGGGTACATTCTTTACATACGGGTACCAATAGGCGATTGTATTGTAATGCCAGCGGGCATTGTTCCAGGTGTCTTCACAATACCGGTTATAACGGCTGATATAGGCGGCATTCTTTGCATTGTACAAACTGGTTTCTTTTGCGCAGCAGGCATCGGGGTCCAGTCCGTTGCAGGCATCTTTAAAACGGGCGGCCCATTCGATACTGAATTCCTTCTGCCATTTTTCAAATTCATTTTCGATCCGTACCAGTTCATCGGTATACGTGCGGTACGATTTAGCCGTGATCAATTGTGCTTTATGAAACAAGGGATTCAGGCCAACCGCCATAGTACGCCCGCTACCCCGGGTCTGTACCATACTCATAATATTCTGTTGCATATCACCACCCGCCCGTTCTTCATAATCGGCACGGGCCCGGTTCCAGGCCTCAGTTTCGGCAACCATGCGGGCATTGAATGCTACCGCCGCTTCATAAGTGCTAACCGGACCGGAGGGACAGGAGAAGGCAAGGTTGTCGTCCATCTCCGGGTAATTCATACGGGGCGGCATACGAAGCTTATCGCTGAGATCATCGGAAGGCCTGCTGCGTTTCATGCCTTCTGCCGCGGCTTTATTATATCCGCCTTTCATGGAATTGCTGTAATGACCGGCCGCCGCAGCAGTATTTCCCCGGGCTTCGTTGATATAACCCATCGTGGCATTGGCTTCAATATGAAATGGCTCAACGGAGATGGCCGCTGATAAAAACCGGATGGCATTATCCATATCGCCCAGCTGGAAATACGACTGCCCGAGATTATTGTTTACCACAGCACTTTTGAGTGCCTGTGGCAACAGGTGTCTGGAAACCGGAATGGATTTATGCGGGAAACCGGCATGATTGAGTATGGCTGCCAGGTTACTCATGGCGAGCGCATTCGACGGATTGGTTTTTATTACGGAACAAAGTATATACAGGGCCGGTACTTCCTGTTTCTTTGTGAAAAATATAAGCGCCAGTGCATGATGTGCATCCGGCGGATATTTTTTCATCCCGGTTTGCGCTGTGTTTATTTCAGCTGCATTGCCTTTCTGCTTTACCAGTTTGGCCTGCAGTCCGGTTACATAAGCTACCAGTTCGGCTCTTGTCATTGTTTTAACCGGAACCGCGGACAGTAATTTACTATTACGACGGGGCAGGGGTACTGCTTCATCTTCATTGACAACAGCGGATGGAAGATTTTTCGTAGCGGGTTTGCTCTGATTCTGAGGATTGCTTTTATCCGGCTGCCCGGGCTGTTGCTTCATCATTTTTTCAAACTGCTGCATCATTTTCATCATACTGTCCTGCATTTTTTGCAGGTCTTCGGGCTTCTGGGCCGATGCCAGTAAGGAGTAAAGGGAAAGAAGCAGGAAGAGAATGGATTGTTTCATGACAGGCGCTTTGATAACCTGCACAAATTGCTGAATTACAGCATACCGGTCAATTACTAATAATAGTGATATGTAGGATGCAACCTTTTTACACCAGGCTGTTCCGGAGGGCTACAGACACGGCTTCGCTGGCGGAGTGTACCTGTAATTTTTCGTAGATTTTCTTCAGGTGGGCATTTACCGTGTAATAGGTAATAGCAAGGCTTGACGCAATCATTTTGTAACTATTACCGTCGGCCAGCAGCTTCAATACTTCTTTTTCCCGCTCGGACAAATCGTACTGAACCGGTTCCTTAACCGGCAGTTCCTGCTGGAAGTATTGCAATACTTTCACGGCTACGGAAGGGGTCATGATGGCCCCGCCTTCAAATACCTGGTGAATAGCTTCAGTGATGCGGGCCGGTGGTTCTGTTTTGAGAATATAACCCGCAGCACCATGCCGCAGGCTTTCGAATATTTTTTCGTTTTGTTCAAAAACGGTTTGCATCAGCACTTTTACCCCGGGGAACCGGTGGTGAATAATCTTCAGGCCTTCAATACCGTCCACATTGGGCATGTCAATATCCATCAGTACCACATCGGGTAGCAGGCTGGCGACTTCTTCTGCAACATGAGAACAGTCGGGAAAACTTCCCACACAATGCAGGTTGCCGGATAAAGAGAGCAGGGCCGTCAGGCTTTCCCTGCGGTCGGCATTATCATCGTATATCAGCACGTTTATCTCAGCCATAACAGCAAATTAAGGAATATTGCATGCCCCGGTCAATTACTAATAGTAGTAACAGGGAAAACACAACTGATCCGCGTGCCGGAACCTGACACCGATTCAAGTGAAAATTGTCCGCCGGATTCTTCACATCGTTTACGCATATTAGTTAGTCCGTTGCCATTTGTTTTGCCGGTTGTAAAGCCCTTTCCGTTGTCCCGGATCTTCAGGTTGAACTGCTGACCGGTTACCGTAACTGAAATGATCACTTTCCCGGCCTGACTGTATTTGGCAATATTATTTATCGCTTCTTTACAGATCAGCAGGATATTTTTCTTGGCTTCAGGCTTTAGTAAAAAGCCCGGGAGCGGGGTATCGCCCGGCACTTCCAGTTCTATATTCCGGGCCTCCAGTAATGAGGCGCCGAACTGACGGATACGGCGCAACAGGCTTTGCATGTCATCCGTTTCCGCATTGATGGCCCAAACCAGGTCACTCATATTTTCCATAATACGCCCCGATGTGTCCCGGATCTTCTCCACCATACCGGCCATCTTGCCGGGGTCGGAAGCCACGGTGCTGAAAATATGAATGCTGCTGAGAGAGGAACCGATTTCATCATGCAGTTCCCGCGCTATCCGGTTGCGCTCATGATAGCGTGTTTCCACGATGGCTTCCATCCGTTCAATATCCTTCTGCATCAGCATCTGCCGTTGTTCCTCGAGTTCTTTCATCGCTTTTTCTTTTTCCTCATAGGTCTGGCGGAGCCGGTAACCCATGGCAGCGGAGAAAAGGAGCACGTCTGCTACTTCTCCAATAAAAGTAAAGCCAAGAGCATAAATATTCCAGATCCGGAAATTGTAGACAAAAGAAGCAAAACCAAGTATGCCGGTTACAAGAAAGAGCAATGCTCCGGTGAGTATATACCGCTGGAAAACCGTCTTTCTGGTAAAGGCGTAATTCAATAATACAATGAGTGATACACCAATCAGCAATAGTCTCGACCCCCTGAACAGATACCTGTTACGTATGGAAATGATATCTGTTGACATCAGGACGATATGGATAAACGCAATGGCCAGGATCGTCCAGGAAAGCGTTTTCCAGAAATAATAGAGCTTTTTGTGTGTGGAAGGATGTATCCCCAGTGCCCGGCCGATAAATTCAATGTACCCGTAGTAGAAAAGCAGTTGCAGCAGTTCATCCCAGAACTGGAACCGCCAGGTCTGGTGTTCGGTTCCCTGTTCACTATGTGTCATAAGTATCCGGCTGAATAAAAAGGCGGATAGAAGGAAAAGGTAGATGCAATAATGTAAAAGGAGCTTTTCCCGGCGTTGAAAATACAATACGAGGTGGTAAAGGAAGGCAAGCGAGGAAGCCCCCAGTGTATAAATAAGCAGATTATAGTAAAGTGAATTTCCTTCCGGCCACATTGTAAAGGGAAAATAAGTAATTTGTTGATGTTATCACCAACAAAGTTAGTTGGTGATAACACCAACAAACAGAGCATGGAGATAAACTATATTTTCCAGCAGTTTTGGGACGGCATGCGGCAGACCACCTGGCTGGAGTACATCGCTGTATTCGCCGGCATCGCCAGCGTATGGTTCAGCCGTAAGGAGCATATCCTGGTGTACCCGGTCGGACTGATCAATACGATCATTTATATCTACCTCAGTTTTAAGTTTCACCTGCCTGGTGAGGCAAGCGTGAACTTTTATTATACCGTCATGAGTATATATGGCTGGTATATATGGATGAAAAAAAACGATCAACAGGATACGGTGCTGCATGTCACCTGGTCCGATAAAAGGATGCTTTTATACCAGGGCCTGTTCTTTTTGTTTTTTTATGTGACCATCTATTTTTCCCTGGTCTATCTTAAAGAGAATTTCTTTGAAGGGGCCATTCCCTGGGCCGATGCCTTTGCTTCTGCCACCGCTTTTACCGGCATGTGGCTGATGACCAGGAAAAAAGTGGAAAGCTGGTACTGGTGGATCGCCACGAATATTGCTTCCGTGCCGCTTTATTTTGCAAAAGGACTTGTTTTCACCAGTGTTTATTATATTGTACTGCTCATTATGGCAATGGCTGGTTTGATGGAATGGACCAAAAGGGCAAAACAAAAGCATGCTTAAAAAAATCGTCATCATCGGTCCGGAAAGTACCGGCAAGAGCACACTCTGCCGGCAACTGGCTGAGCATTACGAAACAGCCTGGTGTCCCGAGTTTGCCCGGGAGTTTCTGCATACAAATGGCACGGATTATACGTATGATGACCTGCTCACTATTGCCAAGGGCCAGCTGGTCCTGGAAGAGGAGTATTCAGCGCGGCTGGAACAGCAGTCGGAACCAATGCTGGAAGCCGGCGGGCATATTCCACTCTTTATAGATACGGATATGTATGTAATGAAAGTCTGGTGTGAGTTTGTGTTTAATCACTGCCACCGGTACATCCTGGAGCAGATCAGTGAACGGAATTATGACCTGTACCTGCTTTGCAATATTGACCTGCCCTGGGTAAAAGATGACCTGCGCGAATACCCCGACCTGCATACCCGGACCAAACTCTATCATATCTACCAGGATATACTGATGAACCAGTCTGTTCCATGGGCCACTATCAGTGGCAATGATAATGAACGGCTGCAGAATGCCATCCGGGCCGTGGATGCTATTTTATAAACAGGCACACCGGATTGACGGCTAATGCGTTCAATCCGCTAATTTTGGTGCAAGCAGCAGCTATGCAGACACCCAAAGAACATACCTGGCTCCGTTTTTTTATCGGATTGGCCGTCCTGATTAATTTCAGTGGATTATTCGTTCCCCTCCTTGACCCCGATGCAGGTATCTATGCCATGATCACCAAGAACATGGTACTGCACAATGATTACCTCAACCTGCAGTTCCAGGATAAGGACTGGCTCGATAAACCCCATTTCCCCTTCTGGATCACCGCGGCTTTTTTTAAAGTATTCGGTATAAATACCTGGGCCTATAAACTGCCGGGTATCTTATTCGCTTTGCTGGGTGCTTTATATACCTACCTTTTTGCCAAACAGCAGTACAATAAAACAACGGCTTTGTGGGCTACACTGATGCTGTTATGTTCTCTTCACTTCCTGGCTTCCAACAATGATGTAAGGGCCGAGCCTTTTCTTACCGGAATGATCATTGCCGCCGTGTATCATTTCTCGAATTCATTCCGTTCCTTTTTCAGCTGGCACCTCGTTGCCGCCTGCGCGTTTACCGCTATGGCCATGATGACCAAGGGGCCTTTTACGCTGGTTCCCATCGGCGGGGCCGTAGCCGGTCAGTTGCTTTTCAGGCAGGACTGGAAACAATTGTTTCACCTGCGTTGGTTACTGGCTCTTATACTCCTCGTCATTTTCATTTCCCCTGAATTATACAGTCTCTGGTACCAGTTTGATCAGCATCCGGAGAAACTGGTCTTCGGAACCACGAATGTTTCCGGTATCCGTTTCTTTTTATGGGACAGCCAGTTTGGCCGTTTCTTCAATTCCGGTCCGATCAAAGGGAAGGGCGATCCGTTTTTCTTTTTACATACACTGCTCTGGGCTTTTCTGCCCTGGGCGATTTTAATGTATGTGGCATTGTATAAAAAAATCAGATCGGCTTTCACGGCCTCACAGCGAAAAGCGCAGGAATGGTATACCCTCTGCGGCAGTATACCTGCCCTTTTGATGTTTTCTTTTTCCGGCTTCCAGTTGCCCTATTATACCAATATCCTTTTCCCTTTCTTCGCTATTCTTACCGCTGCTTATATTATGGAGCTGAAAGAAAAAGATATACGGCTCACTGTCCTGTTACAGCGCCTGATAATAATAATAGTACTAACAGGGATTACCCTGCTCTTTGTATTGTACCGGCCGGGCATTACTTCAGTTTTTGCCTTTGCCGTACTTTGTGGTCTCTTGTTATTACTCTTGTTGTTTCCCTTTATTATAAAACTACCCTCACTGCCATCCGTGCTTATTCGTTCGGCCCTCTCCGTGTTAATAGTCGGCCAGTTTCTCAGCGGAGTTTTTTATCCGGATGCATTGCAGTACCAGTCCGGCAATCACATGGCGTTTTACCTCAACCGTAACCTGCCGGGTTTACCGGCCGCGAGCGGTAAGCTCTATATACCGGTGGGCCAGTTTTATCTTGACCGCTATATCCGTATCACGCCGATTGATACGATCTGCAAAAAGGAATTTATACGGCCATCGGTGGTATTTATATCCGACAAGGAGCTGGAACAACTCAAACAGACGGGCAGCCCTTATGAAATCGTGAAAGAATTTCCGGAATACCATATCACCATGCCCGACCTGAAGTTTATCAATCATGCTACCCGTGCCAGCACGCTGAAAAAGCAATTCCTGGTGAAACTGCTTTAATGGTTCCCACATGAAGAAAATACTTCAGCAACAGCATCGTCTCTTCTTCTATGGCATCTGGATTGTACTGGGTATACTGCAGGCGGCGCTTACGGATCTCCGCGATGATGAAGCTTATTACCGCATTTATTCTTTCTTTCCCGCCCGAGGATATTTTGATCATCCGCCTTTTGTGGCGGCTTTTGTAAAAGCGGGAATGTATCTTTTCCCGGGCGCCTTTGGTATCCGTTTCTTTTTTCTTTTATTTAATATCCTCACGGTTTATTTCCTGGAGAAATTATTACCGGCAAAAAACCCATTCCTGTTTTACGCCATCCTGCTATCCATGGCCCTGATACAACTCGGCGGATATATGGCCGCTCCGGATACACTGCTTATTTTCTTTACCGCGTTGTTTTTTTACCTCTATAAACTGTTTACCCAAAAAGCCAATTGGATCAATACGCTGAACCTGGGTTTTGCTGCATCGGCACTGATATACAGCAAGTATCATGGCGTACTGGTGTTATTGTTCACGTTGCTGTCTGACCGCTATTTGTTTAAAAACTACAAAGTATACGTGGCCGGCGCCCTGGCACTCTTACTTTATATGCCGCACCTGTACTGGCAGTACCAGCATGACTGGGTGAGTTTCCGGTATCATTTATTTGAAAGCAATGTGAATCCGTATAAAATCAGTTATAGCCTCAGTTACCTGGCCGGACAATTTTTACTCGCGGGTCCGCTGGCCGGATTCCTATTATTACCCGCGGCTTTTTTGTACAAACCGGAACGGCGGGTGGAATGGGCCATGTATTTTACCATGGCCGGCACCTACCTGTTCTTCTTTCTCAGCTCATTCCGGGGTAAAGTAGAAGCCAACTGGCCCTTTCACGCGTTGGTACCAGTGATTGTTTTGTCATTTGCTTTTTTAGCCGAACAGGATAAATGGCGGAAGCTGTTACTGAAGCTGCTGCCGGTTACGCTTGTGCTGGTAGTTTTGCTCCGCGTGATAATGATAGCGGATATAGTACCCTGGCAACCGGTGAAAAAACAGTTGCATGCCTGGAAGGACTGGCCGCAGCAGATGAAAGCAAAAACCGGTGGTTTACCCGCGGTATTCAACAGTTCCTATCAGCAGGCTTCCCAATACGGATTTCATGCAGGTGGTATGCAACTGGCCTATTCACTTAATTATTATAAAGGGAGAAAGAATCAGTTTAACTATATCGCCCTGGATATGTTTTTGCTGGGTCAACCCGTCTGTTTTTTCGACTCGTATAATTGGCGGGATTTTAAAAACACGATACAAACGCCCGCCGGAACTTTCGGATACCGTTACGATTCTTTTTTTGTCTCCTTCCCGCAACTGCAGTTTAAAACGGAAAAACCAGTGTTGAAGCTGGATGGAGGAGGCGCTGTCAGCCTGCCTTTTGCCGTGGAGATGCCGGGAATGTATCATTCCTTTATCCGCAACAGCACAACGGATTTTAAGGACACGCTGCGGATAGCTTTTTTCAATGACAAAGGCTGGGTGAAAGATGTATATACCTCACTGAGGGTAAAAGATGCAGAACGCGATGGCCGTGTGCAACTGCTGATGAATCCGGGATTGCCCGCAGGTCTTTACACGTATATGCTTGCGGTGAACTGCGGCTCCTATCCGCCCACACATAACAGTAAAAAATATCAGCTGATTATTTATTGACTTTAACCGGTGCGGTACCGATTACGTTTTGTATATCCGGATCGGATTCCAGGTTATTCATCTGCCGTTGTATAAAGGAGGCCCGGCTTAATACATAGGCGGAAGCCGGTTTTACTTTGTAGCGTTTTGGGCTGGGCAGACAGGCCGCAATCATCGCGGCCTCCTGGCGGCTCAGGTTTTTAGCCGGTTTATTAAAATAGGATTGCGCCGCGGCTTCAATGCCAAAAATTCCGTCACCCGTCTCCGCAACATTCAGGTACATTTCCAGTATCCGTTCCTTACTCCAGAAGGTTTCAATCATAAAAGTAAAGTAGGTCTCCAGTCCCTTACGCACCCAGCTTCTTCCCTGCCACAGAAAAACATTCTTGGCCACCTGCTGACTGATGGTACTGGCACCCCGGATACGTCCCGGCTTTTTTTCATTATACTTCATCGCTTTTTTAATGCTCTTCCAGTCAAAACCATTGTGATCGGGAAACAGCTGGTCTTCGGATGAAATAACAGCGAGCTTGGCATGCGAAGACATCTCGCTGTAGTCCACGTAATCCCGTTTCAGTCCGTGGCCGGAAACCCAGCTCACCAGCTGGGTCATGGTAATCGGGGGATTGATCCAGCGAAACAGGATAATACAGACAAACTGGAAAATAAACAGCCATAGGAAAATCCGTTTGATCCATTTCCAGGTTTTCTGTAAAAAGCTGCGGGAAGATTTGTCAGTGTGTCCAGTTGCCATAGATGAGTATTCCGCCGATTAGTACCAGTCCAAATATAATAAGTATAACACCATTGATCCGGTTCAGGATATGAATATTATGCGGGGTGAGTTTATTCCGGATCCGGCTGGCGAGGAATACCTTGAACAGATCGGCCAGCAGAACAATCGATAAAGCGGTAACGTATATAATGGTTTTATGGCGGGCCGAAAAGCTGATCAGGGAGGTGGAGATGGTAAACCAGAGAATGATCATGCCCGGGTTCATCAGGTTCATAAAGAAACCGGAGAGAGAGATTTTCAACAGGTCCCGTTTCCGGTGTTTGAAAACCATTTTGCCGTCTTCATTCACTTTTATTTTCTTGAAAAACAGAAAGTACAAACCGAAAACCATCAGCAGTATGCTGCCGGCAATCCCGATTGGTTTTTCATAGACCCGGAGACGCAGAAATAATTCGGTGAATACATTGGCGATCAGGACCAGGGTAATATCGCTGGCGGAAACGCCGAAGGCAAACGCCAGTCCGCCTTTATGCCCGTTGGTAAGACTGTGTTTTATTACGGAAAAGAATACCGGCCCCACTGTAATACTCAGCAGCAGTCCGATGGAGAATCCTTTTGCGATAACTTCAATCATAAAAAATACATCGGGCGGATTCAGATTTACTGATTCCTGCTCATATCACAGGTCGCCCCGCTGGTGCTGAATATCTTACATGCTTCTAAAATAATTATTTCTCTTAGCAGGGGCTGTTGACTACTAACTACCGACTACTAACTACTAACTGCTCCTTTCAGACACTTCCATTTTTCAGAAACCCCTCCCATTCCTCCAGCATCTTCCCTTTCATTACCCGTGGAAATTTATGCTGACTGCCCAGTTTTCCTTTCAGTTCCATAAATTTCAGGAAGGTTTCTTCGGGCAATACTTCCACGAATATTTCTTTAAGGGCACTGGTTCTTTCCACCGCATAATCATCATTGAGTGAACAAAGATGTTCATCAATTCTTTTCTTCAGTAAAGCCGGATCTACTTTGTCTTTGGTGCCGATATACCAACGGTGCGCGAAGAAGTTCTGATACGGGAAGCCCACCACGGTATATTCCGGAATACTGGCATTGAATTCATCGCTTACGAGCTCAATGGCTTTATTCATATTGTCCACGCTCAGGTGCTCACCCGTCAGGCTGAGAAAATGTTTGGTACGGCCGGTGATCACGAGTTCGCTTCGTTCGAGATCAGTGAATTTTATCGTATCGCCAATGAGGTAGCGCCAGGAGCCGGCATTGGTACTCATCAGCAGGGCATACTCTTTACCTTCTTCCACTTCATGGATCATTTTTGCATCCGCATCCGGTACAATTTTACCGTCCGCGTCAAAATTTTTATCATCAAAGGGAACAAATTCAAAGAAGATATTATTATTCAGGATCAGCTGCATGCCTTTGGCGTGTTCCCGGGTTTTGTACCCGATAAAGCCTTCACTGGATAAATAATTTTCAATATAGACGATCGGTTTACCAAGTAGTTTTTCAAATCCTTTTTTATACGGTTCAAAGGCCACACCTCCGTGTACAAAGAAGCTGAAGTTGGGCCAGATCTCATGGATATGCTTTACGTTGTAATGTTCAATCACCATTTCCATACACATCTGGCACCAGGCCGGTACCCCCACGATATACCCGATATCCCATTCTTTTGCGTGCTCCACAATTTCATGAAGCTTCTGGTTCCAGTCGCTCAGTGCCGCAATACGTCCGCCGGGTTTATAAAATGTCTGGAACCAGAAAGGTCGCTTGCGGGCCAGTATACCACTAAGGTCACCGGCATACCAGCCGGCTTTTCCTTTTTGCAGATCGGTAGCGCCGCCCAGCATCAGAAAGCCCTTGGTCATCGCTTTTTTATTAGCGTCTTCGTATTTGATCAGGCTGATCAGCTGGCGGACATAATTTATAGTATTACTGCGCAGCAGCTCACGGGTTACCGGGATATACTTACTGGCTGCTTCAGAGGTACCCGAACTTAAGGCATAGTACTTTATCTTTCCTGGCCAGGTTACATCCGGTACGCCGTCCAGTGTTTTCTTCCACCACTCTTCATAGATTTTATTGTAATCATGAATGGGTACCAGTTCCTGGAATTTCTTTCCGGGATGCTTGCTCAGCAGGGCTTCATCAAAATGGTATTGCTGGCCAAACTCGGTGAACCGGGCTTTCTTCAGTAGTTTTTTTAATACCCGGAGTTGTTGCCTGCGCGGATCATTGGGAGGAAGGCGAAGCGCCGCGGCAATGGCTTTGGGCAGTTTTATATCAATAATTGTGGCCATTCGTAGCTGGTCGGTTAGGATTAAAGTTACGTGTTACTCGTTAAGAAAAGGCGAATATAAGCCTTGTCCGCTGATTCGTTTCAACCGCCCAGCCGGCGCCACGCCCTTTGAATCATTTTCAGGTCGGCTGTAACCGTATAATCACGCGCATACCAGTAGTCTGTCAGTTGCATACTTTCCTTACTCAGCAGTTGTGTTTGCTGCAAAGGCACCCCGTTGCAGGCCAATATACCGGGACGAAGTACGGGCAGTGCCGATCCCTTACCTGCATAGCCCACCCATGTTTTTTTTCCGGCTATAACCACAAAACAATTGGCCAGGAAAGAAAATGGCTTTTTTATCAAAACCAGTTGTACCGGGAAACTAAGTATCCCGGCCAGGGAAACCGCTACATCTGCCAGCCTCTTTAACCGCCGGTAATAGGGATCTGCAAGCGGATAACCATTTTCTTTGGATACGGCCTCTCCGGAACTGTCTTTGGAATCACTGCTCACCAGGCTATGACTGCCGGAGCTATGAAACCGGGCCCCGATACCGGCCGGTAATGACTGGATCTGAGCAATAATTTCAGCGAAAGACAACTGACCCTGGCAGAAAATAATTTCCCTGAAGGGCAGCAGTCCGGATAACTGACCAAGCTCTTTATAATAACCAATGGCGGTTTGATCTTCTTTATTTACAGCAATGCGACCCAATACCTGTTGCCGTACACCGGACTCTTCCAGCAATTGCATCACTTCATCGTATTCGGCTTCCGAACCGGCAATTACAAAAGTGGGGTGTTCCTCTTTCTGTTTATCTGTGCTGATTACACGGAGACGAACCAGCAACAACCGCAGTAAACTCAGGAGCAGAAAACCCAGTATGGCGCCGAATAATACAATTCCTCTTGAGAAACGGTATTGTTCCGGTAAAAGGGAATACGCAGCGAGCAATGTAATTCCCGCAATGGCGGATGAACGCATCAGCTCACTCCATTTATACCAGCGGTCATACAGGCCGGCATACCAGGCTGCTACCAGGAAGAAGACGGTATATGCCGGAATGGCAACCCAGAGCAGCTGGTTTTCATATTCAATATCGGGACGTACATAGCTGGTCCAGATTTCTTTGATCCACCAGAAGGAAAGCAGGATTAATGCGGCATCTAAAAGGGGCAGCCCTATCTGGCGGATAAACTGACCCAGGGCCGTTAATGCCGCTCTGAACCAGATGGCAAGATGAATAAGGCTGTTGAAAATACCTGCCTGCCGCCCGCCATAATGTTTATTTACAAAAAGACTCATGGCCGAATAGAACATCCGGACATAGTTCATGCTGCCTTTCTTCGTGCTCTCGCCTTTAAAATGAATGATGGTAGTGCCGGCAAAGTAATAATTTTTATACCCGGCTTTTTGTATACGGTAACTTAGATCCACATCTTCCCCGTACATAAAGAAGCGTTCATCAAAACCACCGGTTTTATCCAATACTGTTTTGCGGATCATCATAAAGGCGCCGGCCAGTACATCCACTTCATTGTTTTTATGTTCCTCGAGATGACCGAGATGATACCGTGAAAACTGAGCCGAACGTGGAAATAAACGGGCCAGCCCGAAAAGTTTGTATAAGGAAGTAAGGGGAGAAGGAAAGGCCCGCTTGGACTCTTTCAGAAAAGTACCGCTTCCATCCACCATCCGGCTGCCCAGGGCACCGGCTTCCGGGTGTTCCTGAAAAAAACGGATACAGTTTTCAAAACAATCTTCGGGTACAATGGTATCCGGGTTGAGGAATAATACATATTGACCACGGCTGCGTGCCAGTCCCTGGTTACAGGCCTGCGCAAAACCGATATTTTCCTGGTTCGCTATAAACTGCACTTCCGGGAAAAGGGGTTGCAGATAGGCAAGGCTGTTGTCCGGGGAACTGTTGTCCACAACAATCACTTCTCCGCTTGTTTTTAGTAAGGCGGACCGGACACTGTATAAACACTGTTCCAGAAAGTGTTTAACATTGTAATTCACTATGATAACTGACAATTCCAACCAGCAGACAACTTAATACACGAAGTACGAAGTTTTTAACAAGAGTGCAAAATAGCCGCAGAGCCGGGCGGCATTCATTTCCCGCAAAACGTTCTATCTTTGCCCATGCTTAAACCCGCCCTTATCACTGCTGCCAGAGCCGGCGCAGCAGAAATACTCCGGTTTTTCAACGGGGAATTCAAAGTCAGTAATAAAGAAGGAGTCAATAACCTGGTGACGGAGGCGGATCACGCTGCTGAAAAAGCCATATTGGATGTAATCCGTTCTGCGTTTCCGGATCACCAGGTACTGGCTGAAGAAACAGGTGAAATAAAGCAGGATTCGACCTATAAATGGATTATTGACCCGATTGACGGTACGGTCAATTTTGCCCATGGTATTCCGCTCAACTGTGTGTCGATTGGTATTGAAAAGGAAGGGCAAATGATTATGGGTGCGGTTTATAATCCGCACCTCAATGAATTTTATTTTGCAGAGAAAGGAAAGGGCGCCACACTGAATGATAAACCGATCCGGGTGAGTGAGGAAACAGCCGTGATCAAATCCTGCCTGGTCACCGGTTTCCCGTATACGTATATCAATATGCCCAATGGCCCGCTTGAAATATTTGACCGGCTGATCCGGAAAGGGGTACCGGTACGCCGGCTGGGTTCCGCCGCCATAGACCTTTGCTGGGTGGCTGCCGGAAGGTTTGATGGATTTTATGAACATAAACTCGAAGCCTGGGACAGTGCGGCCGGATTCCTGATGGTGGAAGAAGCGGGAGGTAAAGTAACAGATTTTACCGGCAGTCCCTTTTCAGTGTATCAGCACCGCGTGCTGGCCACCAATGGAAAAATTCACGACGAACTGCTTGCCGTCATCAACAACGAAAAAGAATTATGAGTACAGAGAGAACAGAAATCAGCAGCCTGGGCGAGTTTGGCCTGATTGATCATTTAACAAGGAATATTGAATTGCAACAGGCCTCATCCGTATTAGGCGTGGGCGATGATGCCGCGGTGATCGATCATTTCGGGAAACAAACGGTGGTAACCACGGATCTCCTGCTGGAGGGAGTGCATTTTGACCTGATGTATACGCCGCTGAAACACCTTGGTTATAAAAGTGTGGTGGTGAACCTGAGTGATATCTATGCCATGAACGCGGTACCCACCCAGATCGTGATCAGTATAGGGATCAGCAACCGTTTCAGTCTCGAAGCCCTGGATGAATTTTATGAAGGTGTATACGCTGCCTGTGAAAAATACGGGGTAGACCTGGTGGGTGGCGATACTACTTCCTCACAGAAAGGCTTTGTGATATCCATAACGGCGCTGGGTGAAGTGGCTCCCGATAAATTTGTAAAAAGAAGTACCGCGCAAAAAGGCGACCTGCTTTGTGTCAGTGGCGATCTTGGTGCGGCTTATGTAGGCCTCTTGTTCCTGGAACGGGAGAAAAAAATATTCATGGAAAGTCCCGGGGTACAACCCGACCTGGAAGGCGAATCATTTGTTATTGGTAAATTACTGAAACCCGAGGCAAGGAAAGATATCGTGGAGTTTTTTGCCACAAACGATATTCTCCCGACTGCGATGATGGATATCAGTGACGGACTGAGTTCAGAAATTCTGCATATCTGTAAAGACAGCAACCTGGGTTGTGTGTTATACGAGGAAAAAATTCCGGTAGCGGATCAGATGAAAAACGCTGCCTATAAATTTGAAATAGATCCCACCGCCTGTGCGTTAAGTGGCGGAGAGGATTATGAACTGTTGTTCACTATTCCGCAGGCTGACTACGAGAAACTGGTGCTCAACGAACAGATCAGTGTGGTGGGGTATATGACGGAGCCTGAACTAGGGGCGCATATTATTACCAAGGGAGGAGGCAAACATGCCATAACAGCCCAGGGCTGGAATCATCTTACCTAAACGGATGTAGTAAATCCTATGAGAGGACTATTGCTGGTTTTATGGGTTGCAATTTTTCTGACTGCCTGCAGAACAGGCCGGTCAGGCGTATCCCCGACCCGTAAAATTGCTCCGGCCGTTTTGCAGCGCGACTATGAGCTCTATCGTTCCATACTTGAAAAGCATCATCCCGGTTTATACTGGTATACGTCCAAAGATAGCATGGACGCGGGCTTTGCCTGGGGACAAAGTCAGCTGAATGATTCACTGACTGAGCCGGAGTTCAGGAAAGTCCTGAATTATGTTACGGCCCGTATAAATTGCGGACATACCACCGTACGCAGTTCAAAAGCATGGTCAAAATACAGCGATACGGTACGGCTGGGCAAAATGTTTCCGCTGAGCATGAAACTCTGGAATGACACGATGCTGGTTACGGCTAATCTTAACCGTAATGACCGGATACTGCGGCGCGGCACGATGATTACAAAAGTCAATGGCAAAACCGTTAAGGAACTCACCGATACCATGTTCAGGTATATCTCTACAGACGGGTATAACCTGACGCATAAATACCAGACACTGAGCAACCGGGGGTATTTCGGTTCCCTGTACACTACTTTATATGGCCCGCGTGAAAAATATGAACTGGAATATATAGACAGTACGGGTAAGCCGGCTTTGATCACTATTCCTGTATATAATCCGGCAGCGGATACGGTCGGGCGAATGGCAGTACGGCCACCGGCAAAGGTTCCGCGCCCTTCTAAGAAAGAAAGAAAACGGCAACAGATCAGTACCATCCGGCTGCTCCGGATTGATACCGCCAATCATTCCGCGATGATGTCGCTTTCCACCTTTGGCCGCGGGTATGGATTGCGGAAGTTTTTCCGTCAGTCATTCCGGGCACTGAAAGAAAATAATATCACGCACCTCATTGTAGATGTACGCGGCAACGGCGGCGGGAGTGTAAGCAACTCCACATTACTGACAAAATACCTCGCGGATCAACGGTTTAAAGTAGGCGATTCTTTATACGCCATTACGAAACGGAGTCCTTATTACCGCTATATCCAGAATCATTTCTGGAATAAAGTATTTATTGGATTTTTTACCCGTAAAAGAAAGGATGAGAAGTATCATTTCGGTTATTTCGAACGGCATTATTTCCGTCCGCGGAAAAACAATCACTTTACGGGCAAGAGCTATATTGTAACGGGAGGAAACTCCTTTTCGGCCACTACCTTATTTACGTCTGCACTGATCCGTCAGGAAAATGTGATCGTGATTGGCGAAGAAACAGGTGGCGGGGCGTATGGAAACTCGGCCTGGCTGATTCCCGATGTTACGTTGCCGGGTACAGGTGTACGCTTTCGTTTGCCTTTATTCCGGCTGGTTATTGACAGCCGTACACCTAAAGACGGACGCGGGGTACAACCGGAAATAACTTCCTTTCCCAGTATAGATGCCATCCGGCGCAACGCGGATTTTAAAATTGAAACCGTTATGGAACTGATCCGAAAGGAACAGGCCCTGAAAAAGGAGAACCCCTGACAATTGCCAGGGGTTGTTCCTATCGTTGGTATCTGTACCTGAAAAAAACTGAGACTTGTTTATTCCGCTTCGGCCACTACTTCCTTTACTTCAGGAATCATTCTCTTCATCATGCCTTCAATACCGGCCTTCAGTGTAATCATGGAAGAAGGGCAACCACTGCAGGAGCCCTGCATGGCGAGATTAACCGTTCCGGCTTCATAGCTTTTAAACTGAATGGCGCCGCCATCCATTTCCACTGCGGGGCGAACATAATTATCGAGCAGTTCTTTAATTCTTTTTACCACATCATCATCGTCTGCGGTTACTTCATTGCTGCTGACCTGTTTTACCGTAGCCAGTTCCTCTTCATTCACTACCGGCTTACCTTCTTCCAGGTAATCTTTCAGAAACTGGCGGATGGACGGAATTACATCATTCCAATCCGTATCGGTGGTTTTGGACAGGGTCACAAAATTGCTGGCAATAAAAACGGCACGGATAAAGGGAAAACCGAATAATTCCGTAGCCAGGGGAGAAGGTTTGGCACTCTCGGCATCCGGAAAATCAATGCTCTTGCCCGGGTATAACAGTTTGTTAGCCACGAACTTCATGGTCTCCGGGTTCGGGGTCATTTCTGTATAAATGCTGATAATGGGATTGCCTGTTTTGATCATATCACTCGAATTAGGATGTAAAAATAACAAGAATTCCGGGCTTATGTTTACGAAGGCCGGAAACTGAGCTATGAAACTGATCTGGCCCGGGAATCACCGGAAAACCGGGAAAATGCAGGCCGGATCAGGGGGTATTGCCGGTTTTCGGTTTTTAACTAAAAAAAGCAGCCCGGGGCTGCTTTTCAAAACTTGTAGTGGCTTATTCCCTGAACTTCCCGGTTTTCTTGAGATACCGTATCAGTGCATATACCAGCAAAAGGGCTCCGAGCACAATGCCCAGCCACAGGTTGCGGCAGGCTTCGCTATGGCCCGTAAGTTCGGGGTAATTGAGTAACAGGATCAGAGTAATACCGATCAGCCAGATAAACTGGGTGGTATGTTCTTTCAGTATCCAGCGCTTCCAGTTAAAGGCCATACTGCCAAAAGTTTTGCCAATGCCACTGAGATTGGGAAACCAGCGGTTTACTTTTTTACAGTATTCATCGAAGCCGGGACCGAATTTTCCGCGCAGGAAATTTTCTTCAGCCAGCACAATCGCCTGGTAAATGAACAGGAATACCGGGATCATGATGCCCACATAAAACAGGGAATTGGCGAGTATACCCACGCCGAGAAGCATCAGGATATTTCCCACATACAGGGGGTTCCTGCAATGGGTAAAAATGCCTTCTGTTACCAGTCCTTCCGCATACGGTTTTCCTTCTTTACCTCCGCGAACGATATAGGCCAGTCCGATGGTGAGACCGCGGATCAGCTGCCCGAGACAGGTAACAATCAATCCGAGGATAATCGGGAAAAGATAATACTGTTCCCCGAATGTTGATTGGGGAAACAAGGGCCAGGAGGGAATGAACAAGGCAGCGTAGAACAGGATAAAGATCCAGTTACGGTATTTGAAAAAGAAATTTCCTATTGAGACCATAGTGTGAAAATTACAAGAAACAAGATGCCAGGATCCAATAAAGCATCAAACAACAAACGATAAATAATAATCAGATTTCAAGCTACAACTTCGTAACTAAGAAGCGATGGTTTGAACTTTATACTTTGGTTCTTTAAAAGTTATTTTTTTACAGCTACCAATCCAGCGAAGTTGAACCACTTAAAGAAAACCTCACAATGCCCGAATCCCTGGTCACGCAGGAGATTGATATTCTCGCTGAGTTTATAAGGAACCAGCACATTTTCCAATGCTTCTCTTTTCTGTGAAATCTCGAGTTCGCTGTAATTATTGCGGCGTTTATAATTGTAGTAGTATTTAATAAAGTCGCGGTTAAAATTGCTTTCCTCGGCCAGTATCTTTTCTACCAGGATCAGTACGCCGCCGGGATTGAGTCCGTTGTAAATATCTTTCAGCAGCCGTTCCCGGTAAATGGGGCGGACAAACTGCAGGGTGAGGCAAAGTACCACGACCGATGCGTTTTCAATACGAACACTCTGGCCCAGATCCTCACAACGTAATTCATAGGGGCGGGAGAAGCCCAGCTCCATCAGTTTGGATTTGCATTTATCCAGCATTTCCTGAGAGTCATCAACACCGATAAATTTGATATTCTGATCCACCATGGTATTCATACCGATCATGGTGGTACCGGTAGAGCAGCCCAGGTCATACACAAAGGTTTCTTCTCTTGCATGGTCCGCTGCCAGCTCTGCCATCATCCGCTGGATTTCCCCGTAAAAAGGAACGGAACGGTTCACCATATCATCAAAAACCTTGGCTACATTGGCGCCAAACTTAAAATCACTGGCTTTTTCTATTTCGTCTTTAAAAACTTCATCTTTGCCCATAAAAATCCGGTTTTGGGTCACAAAGTAAAGCAATTTATACGGGAGTGAACCATTCCCGGCTTTCAATGTATAATGGGATATGAAAAAAGTTTACCATCTCGGCACCTGCAGCACCTGCCAGGCCATACTTAAAGAGACCGCCCTGGAGCAAAAGGGGTTTACCCTGCAGGATATTAAAACAGAAAAAATCACCCCGGCCCAGCTCGATGAAATGAAGGCCCTGACCGGTTCGTATGAAGCCCTGTTCAGCCGGAGGGCCCTGAAATACAAGGCTCTTGGTTTAAAAGACAAGGTACTTACCGAAAAAGATTACCGGAAATACATACTGGAAGAATATACATTCCTGAAGCGCCCGGTCGTAATCAGCGGGAAGCGGATTTTTGTGGGAAGTGAGAAGAAGACGGTGGAGGGGTTGGTGAATGGTGAATGGAGAGTGGAGAGTGGAAAGTGGTAAGTGGGTGTTTAAAGTAGAAACTAGTCTAAAGTAAAGAAGCTTTCCGATTTTCAGGAAAGCTTCTTTACTTAAAAAGTCATACTTCTATATGCCCCACTCTCCACTTACCACTTTCCATTCTCCACTCTCCATCAACCAGCTACATCAGCAACAATATTAACAATTGCGCCGCCACAATCCGCAGAATCATTGTCAGCGGATATACGGTGGCATAAGTAACAGAAGGGATATCGTTTCCGGCCAGTTTGGTGGCGAAAGCCAGGGCTGGCGGATCGGTAGAAGCGCCGGCCAGCAGGCCGCAGATTTCGAAATAGGTTTTCTTAAAATACTTATGGGCAATGAACCCTACGATCAGCAGGGGTACCGTGGTAATGATAACACCCATTCCGATCCAGCCCCAGCCACTGCCGTCTGCAAAAGCTACGGACAGATTTTTGCCGCTGCTGAGACCCACACTGGCAAGGAATAAACTGATACCCAGTTCCCGGATCATGAGATTGGCACTGTTGGTGGTATAGTTGTTCAGGTAAAACAGGTTGCCAAAACGGCTCAGTGTAAGAGCAATGATCAGCGGCCCGCCGGCCATACCGATCTTAACCGCCACCGGCATATTCGGAAAATGGAAAGGAATACTGCCGAGAATCACACCCAGTACAATACCGAAGAAAATCGGGGCGAGGTCGGGGACTTCCAGTTTTTTCAGTGAATTACCCAATGCATCTGTAGCTACTTTTACCCCTTCTTCTGTTCCCACTACTTTTATATTATCACCGAGCTGCAGGAAGATATCGCCATGCGGCACCATTTCAATACCGGCACGGGCCAGGCGGGTGAGGGTGAAATCCTGCTGATGTAATTCAGGGATATCGCCCAGACGCTTATGCGTAACTTCTGTACGCGTCACCACGATTATACGGGAAATCAGGTCACTTTCTTTCGCGTTTTTCAGGTTCATCGAACTGACAGGTCCGATCAGCAGTTTCAATTGTTCCATTTCCTGCTTGGTAGCCACTACCAGTAATACATCGTTTTCTTCCAGCAGTATATCCGGTGTGGGCGTAATGATTTCGCCGGCATGAAACATACGGGAAACGACAACAGGTTCTTTCAGGAGGTCAAACAGTTTGCGCAAGGGCTGACCCACCAGCTGTTTATTTTCCAGCTGGAGGTGCATGGACACGGGCCTGTTGCCCCGGAGATAACCCAGTTTGCGGTGCAGTTCCTGTTCCTCTTCGATATTTACCCTGAATACACGTTTCAAAATCAGTAAGGCCCCGATAATGCCAAATACCCCGAGAGGATAAGCGACCGCGTAGGCGAGTGTGATCAGCGATTTATCGGTACCCACCGCGTGCATATCACTTACAGCCGCCTGGGCCGCTGCCAGTCCGGGTGTATTGGTTACCGCACCACTCATTACACCGGCCATTACCGCAATGCTGTTGCTGCTCATCAGGTAGAGTATAACGGTAATGATCACTCCGATACTCACAATGGCAAGAGCCAGCAGGTTATTGGTCATTGCGTTTTTCTTCAGTGAGGCCCAGAAACCGGGGCCCACCTGCAGACCGATTGAATAAACAAAAAGAATAAGGCCGAATTCCTTCACGAAGTGTTCCGTGGAAGGATCGATCTCTACACCTGAATAAGAGAATATCAACCCCGCAAATAAGACCCAGGTAATACCCAGTGAGATGCCGGCAATTTTAATCCGGCCCAACCAGATACCCGAGGCTATTACCAGTCCATAGATTACCACGGACTGTGCAATGGAGGCTTTGGTGAAGAGATCATTTAACCAGACTGGCATAGATTATATTGATTAAATGAATAAAATCCCTGAACCGCCGGCATCCATAAAGATGCCGGCAGGTCCGGGGGAGTAATTGTCAAGCAATCAGCCAGAGGTCAATGCCTCTCCGGTTGCAGTCCCCAATGTTCCGGGGAGCGCCACAGGGCAGAGAGGAGCAGTTCGCGCATAAAGAAAAATTCTTTAGGCAGTTTATCATACATGCGTTCAAATAACTCTTCATGAGACAGGAGTTCCTGTTTGCCGGGCTCGCGGTCAACGGTCATGATTTTGGCAAATTCTTCTTTGCTGAAATCAAGTCCGGTCCAGTCGATATCTTCATAACGGGGCATCCAGCCAATGGGACTTTCCACGGAGGAACTGTTACCACGGATACGTTCTACGATCCATTTCAGCGGACGGATATTGTCGCCGAATCCCGGCCATATAAACTGTCCGTTTTCATCTTTGCGGAACCAGTTCACACCGAAAATCCGGGGTGCATTGGGCAGATCGCGTCCGAATTGCAGCCAATGGTTTACATAATCACCAATGTGATATCCCATGAAAGGCAGCATGGCAAACGGGTCACGGCGTACTTTACCGATTTCACCAAAAGCGGCAGCGGTCATTTCACTACCCATGGTGGTGGCCAGGTATACACCAAAGTTCCAGTTGAAAGATTGGTAGACCAGGGGAACACCGGTACTTCTGCGTCCGCCGAAGATGAAACCTTCAATATGTACACCATTGGGGTTATCCCAATCTGAATCAATGGCGGGGTTCTGATAAGCAGGTGCGGTGAAACGGGAGTTGGGGTGTGCGGCGGGTTTGCCGGCAGCGGGATCAAAGGGTTTACCATGCCAGTCGGTCAGACCTTCAGGTACTTCTTTGGTCAGTCCTTCCCACCATACATCTTTATCCGGGGTAATGGCCACGTTGGTAAAGATGGTATTGGCTTTAATGCTTTCCATCGCATTGGGGTTGGTCTTGTAGTTGGTACCAGGGGCCACACCAAAATAACCGGCTTCAGGATTGATGGCATATAAACCACCATCATTTCCTTTATGGATCCAGGCAATATCATCACCAACAGTGGTAACCTTCCAGCCATCAAATTCCTTCGGTGGAATCAGCATCGCGAAGTTGGTTTTTCCGCAGGCACTCGGGAAGGCAGCGGCTACATAGGTTTTCTTTTTATCCGGAGATTCCACACCCATGATCAGCATGTGTTCAGCCAGCCATCCTTCTTCACGTCCCATTACGGAAGCGATACGCAAGGCAAAACATTTTTTACCCATCAGGGCGTTTCCGCCATAACCGCTACCATAAGAAATAATCAGTCTTTCTTCGGGGAAGTGAGAAATATATTTTACATCGGGGTTGCAGGGCCAGCTGCTGTCGGCCTGTCCGCCTTCCAGCGGCGCACCAACGGTATGCATACATTTTACATAGCTTTTCTTCTGCAGGTAAGGAAGTACTTCAGCACCCATGCGCGTCATGATCCGCATATTGGTTACCACATATTCGGAGTCGGTAATCTGTACACCATAGCGGGATAACGGGGAACCTAATGGTCCCATACAGAAAGGAATCACATACAGGGTGCGTCCTTTCATACAGCCCTGCATCAGGTCCTGCAGTTTCTTTTTCATCGCTACGGGTTCCATCCAGTTGTTGGTGGGACCTGCATCTTCTTTACGCAGGGAACAGATAAAGGTTTTGTCTTCCACGCGGGCCACATCACTGGGATCGCTGAAACAGGCATAACTGTTCGGGCGCTTTTCAGGATTCAGTTTGATATACGTGCCCTTATCAACCAGGAGCTGACAAAGACTGTCATATTCTTCTTTAGAGCCATCGCACCAGTGTACTTTAGAAGCTTCACAGAAAGAAGCCATTTGCTTAACCCATGTTTCCAGCTCTGCTCTTGCAGGCGCTGTCTCCATGGCAAAAAAATTGGATTGTTGTGACATAAATCGCAAGTTTAATAGGAGATTATAAAATTGGCTGGCAATCGGGACGTTGAAACGAAGAAAGTATTTCAACACTGTAAATGTCAGCATATCAGAAACTACGTAAAATGTGCTACATCATAAATGCGTATGAGTTTAATTAGGTCAGATCCGAACGTATGTTACTTTTTGACAGCCCCCGGCGAAGTACCACCCACGCAATCAATGCACTGCATAACATAAAAAGAGCGGCCAGCAGGAAAAAAATACCGGGAAAATAGAGGGGTGCTTTGGGTGAACTGAAATACGTAAACAGGTTGTTCATAATCAGCGGCCCAATGATCGTAGTCAGACTCATCAGGCTGGTAAGCGTACCCTGCAGGGCACCCTGTTCATTAGGCGGAACCTGTGTGGCCAGTATGGATTGTAAGGCAGGCCCGGCAATACCACCCAGGCAATACGGCACCAGGAAAAGAAACATCATCCAGCCTTCGCGTGCAAAGGCGAATAAGACCAATCCGGTTGTATATAATAACAACCCTGTATACACGGATTTTTCATTGCCGAGCCGCGGGTTGATAACACGGGTCAGTCCGGCCTGTACCACACCCACCAGTATGCCCACTACCGCCAGAGAAATGCCTACCATGCTTTCACTCCATTTAAACTGGTACATGGTAAAAAAACTCCAGTTGCCCTGCACCGCCTGTGCCGCCAGGTAAATCAGGAAGAAACATAAAGCCAGGCTGTCAATACCCGGGTACTTCCTCAATAGTTGTAATGCACCCAGCGGATTCGCTTTTTTCCAGTCAAAGGGACGACGGTTTTCTTTGGTGAGTGATTCAGGTAATATATAATAGCCGTATAAGGCGTTTAAAAGGCATAATCCTGCCGCCGCATAAAAGGGTGCCCTTGTCCCTAATCCGGCCAGCAAGCCACCCAGGGCGGGCCCTATTACAAAACCAAGACCGAATGCAGCACCGATCAGTCCGAAATTCTTGGCTCTTGTTTCGGGGGTACTCACATCGGCAATATAGGCGGCCCCTGTAGTAAAACTGGCACCGGTAATGCCCGCAATTATCCGGCCGGCAAAGAGCCAGCCATAATCAGGTGCCAGGGCCAGAATGATATAGTCAATTCCAAAACCAATCAGGGAAGCCAGTAATACCGGCCGACGGCCATACTGATCACTCAGGTTGCCGATAACAGGAGCAAAAATAAACTGGGTAATAGCGTAAACAGAAATCAGGATGGCGCCATAGGAACTGGCCTGGCTCAGGGAAACGCCTTTCAGTTCACTGATCAGTTTGGGCATTACCGGAATGATCAGTCCCCATCCCATTACATCAATCAGTAATGTAATAAAAATAAATCCCACCGCAGCCTGGCGTTTATCTTTCATGCAGTTTCAATGTAGTTGCTAAGTTCAGTGTTTGTTCGCAACAAATGAAATTTTGCTGCCATGCATTTGCCGTATATTCTTAACAATTACTATAAATTTTGTGTGTACATGCCGGGTATCTTTGCAGCGTTAAGGCATCGGGTTTCTTTTCGCCCCATGTTTATTTTTTGAATAAATACAATTTTATGCGTATCCAACAACTGGTTCTTGTTGCAGCAGCCCCTCTTTTATTGGTATCCTGTGTGAGCAGTAAAAAATTTAAAACAGCACAGGCTGATTATGCAAAGCTGGAAGCAAAGTATAAAACAGCTGAATCAGATTTGTCTGAATGCAGTACAGAAAAAGCAACGCTGGCCCGGCAGAAAGAAGCCCTGGAAAGAGAGAAAGCATTGTTGAACACCCGTGTGTCGGATCTCAGCGACCAGGTTGATTTTTTAAAAGCCAATAATAACCAGGCGTTGAAGCAACTGGAAAATCTTTCCGTTATTTCCTCACAGCAGGCAGAGAGTATAAAAAAGTCAATGGAGAATATTGGTGCCAAAGACGCCTACATACAAAACCTGCAGCAGCAGATGGCGCATAAGGATTCGTTGAATATGGCTCTTGTGATGAATCTGAAGGGGGCTATTGGCAACCTGGAAGATGAAGACGTAAATATTAAAGTGGATAAGGGTGTGGTGTATATCGATATTTCCGACAAGCTGTTATTTAAAAGCGGCAGTTATGAAGTAACCGATAAAGCACAAACGGTATTGGGGAAAGTAGCCCTGGTACTGAAAAATCAGCCGGATATGGAATTTATGGTGGAAGGTCATACGGATAATATACCTTATAAAGGAGGCGTATTGTCCGATAACTGGGACCTGAGTGTAAAACGGGCAACCGCCGTGGTCCGGATTTTACAGAAAAAATACGGACTGGAACCAGGCAAGATGGCCGCTTCCGGACGTGCCGAATATAAACCACTGGCCGATAACAGTACCAAAGAAGGAAGAGCCGCTAATCGCAGAACCCGTATTGTGATTCTGCCTGAACTGGATCAGTTTTTCAAACTGATGGAACCGGGAGGGAGGTAGGTAGTCGGGAGTTAGGAGTCGGGAGTTAGGAGTCGGGAGCCTGCCTGCCGGCATAGGCAGGTTAGGAGTCCGTTCGAATCGTCTTTTTTACTATGGATTGAAATGGCGATTTGATTGGACTACTAACTACTAACTACTAACTACTATCTTCTAACTGGCCCAAAGGTGTACAGCAAAAAAAACTGCCCCAAAAGGGGCAGTTTTTTTATTAATTATTATCTGTGTTATCAGAATGTACGCATGTAGTTTACTACAGCCCAGATATCATTTGCATCGGGAATTTTCTTTTTGTAAGAAGGCATGTCTTTTCTTCCTTCCGCTGTTTTGTAATACAGGGCGCCATCTGTCTGGCTCTTGAATGATGCCTTGGTGAAATCACCGCAGTCTGTATCCAGTTGAGCGGCTTTCGGGCCGTCGCCTTTTCCTTTTGTTCCATGACAGGATTTGCAATGCTGATTGTACAGGGCTTTACCGGTAGCAATGGAAGCGGCATCACCTTTCAGGGGGTTTACTTTGTTTTTAGCTGCATCGGGTACATTCCAGGGTTCCTGGGCTGTGTTTTTTGGCACAAAGGCCAGCAATCCTATTGCAAAGATTGAAGACATAAAGAGTGTTACATTCTTTTTCATGTTCATTGTTTTACTATTTAGATGTGAAAAATTACGGTTGGGTTGCATCAGTTATCTGTGGCTGCTCTTTACGGAGCCGGATCAGTTCATACACAATTACGACATAGTGACCCCAGACAGCCGTCATTAAGATAATAAAAGTAATTAACATCCACATAGGCGGATGAGAACTCCAGAGCGCCCGGGGCTGATCTTCAATACGGTTGGATACCGGAATACCCCATTTTTGTGTGGTAGCGGTTTCTAAGTATCCATAGGTTTCATTTTCATCCAGTTTGGCCAGCAGGGTAATATTGCCCAGCGGGTCGCCCGGCAGATTTTTGGCTACTTCCACGGTGGCATCCCCGTTTTCATCGGTGGTTCCTTCCCCTATTTTGAGCGGGAGAAAACTTCTTTTTACAAATACACCGATTGCTGTTTCCGGTACCGGTGTTTCCGTACCGGTGGACAGATCCACCAGCCGCAACTGTACTGATAATAACCCTTCTTCTTTTACAGGCGTTAGTACCAGCATGGCTCTTTTTACGGTTACTTCTCCTTCGCCGGTTTCCATGTTTTTGGGGCCGCTCACCACCGCCTTATAACGGATCGTTCCATCGGGATTTACTACTACCTGTCCGGCTTTTACATTCAGAAAAGCAATACCATTCCGGTCGGTAACCAGCTTGCCTACTTCGGTTTCTGCTGAATCAGTGACTTGATAAAAAATTATTTTGAGTCCGTACAGCTTGCGTTGTTTTCCATCCACTTTGGCTTTCACCGTGGCTTTCAGATCTACTGAACTGTCTCCCTTTTGTATACTGATAAGTTCCACAGACGGGGAAATCAGTTCTTCAGCGGCCGCTTCTTCTGCTGCCACAGCCGTTGTATCTGCAGGTGCTGCCGCAGTATCTGACTGCGCCATTATCAATCCTGACTGTAACAGGCAGAATAAAAAGCCTGTCAGGAGCAACAGACGTCCGGTTGCGGTACAGGTTGTATTATAGCATGTTGTTCGTTTCATATCATTTCATTTATGCAGGTGTTCAATGAGGTGAAGGACTAGTCGTGATGCAATACATGTTTTTCATGCTCTGTATGGGTGTCTTCCAGTCCGGATACCGGTACTACCGTTACAAACTTGGACATTACCACCAATGATTTTGATAAAGCCATGCCGCCTGTTGCCTCCAACCATGAAATGGGCACATCCGATAAAGGCATCCTGTATAACTGGATTTTAAATGGCGCTAAAGAAAGACCTGATCTGAAAGATTTCAGACCCGCTTCTATCCGTCTGATCGCTGACGGTTGCGGTTCTGCCAACTGTCACAACCAGGCTACTGCTACCGGTGGATGGGCTAGAAAAGGACTGATCGCCGGACTGGTTGCTGCAGATACCACCCAGTATACATATATCAACCCGCTGACCAGCGCAATTACGCTGTATTGTCAGCTTTCCAATAATACTAAGCGCGACCAGGTTTGGAATGCTTATAAAGACAGTGTGAAGACATTCTATGCTGACACCCTGGCCAATGCCAGTTTCAGACCCTGGAAAACAGTTTCCACGCCTACATCCGCCCTCAGTACCCGCGGACCGCTGCAGAACTATGATGATATTATCATGGATATTAAATATCCAAAGAGTGTGCGGACTAACTCCAGTGTTGTTTATACCGATCCTTCTACATTGAAAACATATTATGTAAGAGGTAACCCGATGCTGTCAACCGACTGCTTTATCCGCCGGATAGACTCAACGTTAATATATATTAACCAGGTAACAGGTGTGGAAGCTTCCGTAAGTGGTAATATGTCATGGGATGATGCCGGTTATAAACCCGCTGAAATCGCCCTGATCAAAGCCTGGTATTTTGCCGATCCTAATGTTCCTGACGTATGGAAATATGGAAATAACAACCAGGGTATTTTCAAATACAAAAGATCAGGTACGATTATCAGACGCTAACTCATTACTTTATTTTAAACAGCAATACAATGAAAAAGAAAATATTATTAACAGCCATGATAACCACCATGTTGGTCTACGCGTTATCATCCTGTTACCAGAACAGAGAAGATATTCAGGCACTTCCGAGGGTTTCATTCAGAAGTGAAGTAGTGCCGATCGTTACCGGTGGTGCCTGCGGATGCCATAACAACGGTATGGCCCAGCGCGCCCTCCAGTTCTCTCATCTTGATACAATCTGGTATGATGCCATCCTTGGCCGGGTTGGTTTATTTAATACATGGGTAAATGGCGGAACACACCCCGGTGGAGGCGCTATCGACTTCTCCGCTTCTGAAAAAGTAATTATTAAGAAGTGGCTGGCCCAGGGTGCTGAATTGGGGTATTATGATGACGGAGCCGGCTGTACCGTTAGTGGTAACCTGCGCTATACCACCGACATCGTTCCTATATATAATGTAACCTGTAAAGGATCCACTTGTCACGGCGGTATTGCAGTAACACTGGATTATAACAAAATGGTGGCTACAAAAACCACTCTGTCAACCATGGTAAACAGCGGCGGCAGCCAGGGACACCCCGGTGGCGCACTGAGTATATCATCCTGCACAGCGAACAAATTCAAAGAATGGATCAACCAGGGACAGCCTCAATAAGTTTCACCGTAAAAAATTAATCTCATGAAAAAGATATTCGCAATAATACTCGGTCTGGGCTTTGGGGTTGTATCCATGGCACAGGAAACCGCCGAACCCGCTAAAGAAGCGCCGAAACAAAAATTTACCCGGGCTACATTTAACTCTACCCGCATTATCAATATGCAGAGCACAGAGCTGAACAGCCCCGGCAGCCTGCAATTCCTGATCTCCCACCACTTCAGCCCCGTATGGCCGGAAGGTGGTTCCACCCAGGATAATATGGCCGGTTTACTCGGTCTGAACTCCGGACTGGCTTATACCTATCTGTCTTTCGATTATTCTCCCACCAAATTTATGAGTGTGGGTGTAGCCGCTGCCGGCAGAAACAGGTATGAAGGGTTTGCCAAGTTTAAAATTCTCCGTCAGCAGACAGGAGCAAAAAATATTCCGGTTTCCGTAGGCTGGTACTCCGTATTCAATGCTAATGCAGCGAAAGACGCTTCCGTATCACTGGGCTGGAATAAATATTCCTTTATGCACCAGTTACTGATCGCCCGCAAGTTCTCTGATAAATTATCACTGCAACTGATGCCGACATTGATTCACTTTAACGTGGTGCCTTACGGAATCAATAACAGCAACCTGGTCGGTTCAATCGGACTGGGTGGTAAATACAAACTGTCTTCCAATAAGAATATCACGTTTGAATACGCCCGTCAGTTGAACATGTATGAGAACCTGATCGACAAAAACGGCAATATTATCAACTATAAACCCGATCTCGTATCACTGGGTATGGAATTCAATACCGGAGGTCACCTGTTCCAGTTTTATATTGGCAATACCACCAGCTCTTCCGCCATCGATCAGCTGGCCCGGAATACCACCAATCTGAAACTCAGAAACTGGTCACTGGGTTTCACTCTCAACCGCAGCTTAAATCTGAAAAAATAGGATAAAGAAATCCAGGGTCCTTAAACCGGAAAGGGGTTGTATCATTGATACAACCCCTTTTTTAGCCGATAGTCTGTAGTCGTTAGTCTTTAGTAATATCACCCCCACTCCCCACTCCCCACTCCCCACTTTCCACTCTCCACTTTCCACTCTCCATTTACCCCCTCACTTCCTCAAACATCCCCGTTTGCTTGTTCTTGCGCACATTGTCCGCCTGAAAATAACGGCCATTCATAGCCACATATACACCGGCAGGTAAGGTCTGGGCAAAAGCCAGGGCACTGCCCAGGTTGAAGAGACCATCGGAACTGCCGAATTTAATGGGGATCATGGCACCGGTGAGGACTACCGTTTTATTTTTCACCCGTTGAGCGAGTATGACGGCCGTATCGGCCATCGTATCGGTTCCATGTGTGATCACGATTCGTTCTTCGTCGCAGTTATTGCACTGATGTACGATCAGATCACGGTCCTCGTCCGTCATTTCCAGGCTGTCGATCATCATCAGGGTGCGGATCTCCACCGGTACTTTGCACCGCCCCATATCCAGCAGGTCGTGCATATGTGTATCATTAAAATAAAGCTGCCCGGTAATTTCATTGTATTCCTTGTCGAATGTACCCCCGGTTATAAATATGCGGATCGCCATAGTACTGCTTTTGGGCGTGAAGGTAAATGAAAGGCCGGAGAGGCGGGAGTGATTCAGCCAGAGGATATTTAATACACAGGGGTTGTGGATAGATAATAGTAAAAAAAACCGGCGGGATATGTTGTTGATCTGAATTAATCACTACTTTAGCAGGCCTTTAAACAAAAAAGGCCCTTCCGTAGAAACGGACTGACCTCTAACGATTGCTTGCCATATGAAAATTCTTCGAAGTAAGAGTTGTTTGCTGACTTTTCGCGCCGATTATCAGCTTTTTTGAAGATTATCGGCTTTAACTTTGACCTCTGACGTTTGCCCTTCTGACGATTGCTGCCGTATGATTTAATCTTCTGACACAAATGTAGTCAGCATTTCCTGGTCACTAAAACCAAATATGGCTTGGTTTCATTACGTCTAAGCCCCGCGGAGAATGCTGAAACCCTTGCTGACAGCGGATTTCAGCAAAAACTCTTTATGATGCCCAACCGTTCAAACGACATATTATTTCAACTGATAAAATCCCTGGAGAAGGCCGAGAAACGCCATTTCAAGCTATATATCAAGCGCAGTTCTGGGAAAGAAGACCTGAAAATCGTTCGTTTATTCGATAGCCTTGATAAACTGAAGGAATATGACGAAAAAGGGCTGCTGAAACGGATGGATGATGTGACCAAACCACAGCTGGCGAACCTGAAAACCCATCTCTACAAAGAAATTCTGGCCAGTCTCCGTCTCCTGAAAAGCGCAGAAAGTCTTGATTTACAACTAAATGAACAATTTGATTATGCCCATATTCTCTATAAAAAAGGGCTTTTCATGCAAAGTCTGCGGATTATTGACCGGGCCAAGGAAATAGCCCGGAATAACCAGAAATTCAATTTTCTACCTCAGCTGATCTCGTTGGAGAAACGAATCGAGGGACTTCATATCACCCGGAATATTCATACCCGGGCGGATGCGCTCTCACAGGAAGCCAATGAGGTAAACATGCATATTGATAAAGTGGCCCGTTTATCCAACCTTGCGCTTCAGTTATTCAGCTGGTTTGTACAGCACGGACATGCCCGCGATGAATATGATGAAAAGGATATCCGTCGCTTTATGGCGCAAAACCTGCCTTCCGGCGCCTGGAAGGAAACCGGTTTTTATGAACGGATGTACCTCTATCAGAGTTATACCTGGTACGCGTTTATCCGGCAGGATTTTTTGCAATACTACCGCTATACACAGAAATGGGTGGATCTGTTTCAGGATATGCCATTGATGATACGCGTGGAAACCGGTCACTATATCAAAGGCATCCATAACCTGCTCAATGCGCACTTTGACCTGCGCAACCACCGGCAGTTTGAAAAGACGCTGAAGCTGATGGATGAAGTGGCCCAGACGGAACGCGTAAAAGAGAATGATAACTTCCGTGTACAGGTGTTTATTTACAGTACCCAGGCTAGAATCAACCAGCATTTCATGCAGGGTACATTCAAAGAAGGCCTGGCCCTGATACCTTCCATCGAAAAAGAACTGGAAGAGAATGAACTCTTCCTCGACAGTCACCGCGTACTGGTGCTGAATTATAAATTCGCCATGCTGTATTTCGGCAGCGGCGACTTTAATACCACTATTGATTATCTCCAGAAAATCATCTACGATAAAAACAACCTCCGGTATGACCTGCAGTGCTATGCCCGTCTGGTACACCTGCTGGCACACTATGAACTGGGCAATGACATGCTGATGGAATCGCTGACCAAATCCGTATTCCGGTTTATGGCCAAAATGAAAAACCTGACCGCGATTGAAGAAGCGATGTTTAAGTTCTTACGTCATTCCATTACCATTCCCACGCGACAGCTTAAACCGGAGTTTGAAAAATTCCTGCAACAAATCAAACACTTCGAGCATAACCGTTTCCAGACAAGAGCCTTTGCCTACCTGGATATTATTTCCTGGGTGGAAGGAAAAGTATATAACAAGCCCATGGGAACGATTATACACGAGAAGTACCTGGCGAGTAAACGGAAGGTATGATGGTATGTTGACAGGTTGATAAGTGGAATGGTTGACAAGGGGGCTTCTTTCCGGGCAGTATCTATTAATCCACAGTCTACGGTTTCCTTATGGAGAAAACTTAACTTGCGGGCTTGTGACCCGGAATAAAATGGGGCGATAATAACATGCAGGATTATTTAGCAGGACTTAACGACAGACAGAAGGAGGCGGTATTGCATAAAGACGGGCCGATCATGATTGTGGCCGGGGCCGGCAGCGGAAAAACCAAAGTGCTGACTACCCGGATCACTCACCTGATGGCCGCACATGGAGTGGATGCATTCAATATTCTGGCCCTTACATTTACCAATAAGGCAGCGAAAGAAATGAAGGAAAGGGTGGAGAAAATACTGGGCAATGGTGAAGCCCGTAATCTCTATATCGGCACTTTCCACTCCGTATTTGCCCGGATACTCCGGTTTGAAGCGGAGAAAATCGGCTATCCCCGCAATTTCACAATATATGATACCGATGATGCAAAAAGTGTGGTGAAAGCGGTCGTTAATGAAATGAACCTGGACGATAAGCATTATAAACCCAACCAGGTATATAACCGGATTTCCGCCGCCAAGAATGCCTTGGTGGGACCGGCTGAATACCGGAATGACTATGGACTGCAGCAGGAAGATATGCGGGCCAACCGACCGGCAATCGGGCAGATTTATGATGCGTATGTAAAACGTTGTTTTAAAAACGGGGCCATGGACTTTGACGACCTGCTCCTGAAGTTTTATGAATTACTGAAGACCGTACCGGAAGCCCTGGCCAGGTACCAGCATAAGTTTAAATACATCCTGATAGATGAGTATCAGGATACCAACCCGGCACAGTATGAAGTAATCAAACTGCTGGGTGCCATGCATGAAAATGTATGCGTGGTGGGCGATGATGCCCAGAGTATCTATTCCTTTCGCGGCGCCACGATTGAAAACATTTTACAGTTTCAGAAGGATTATGATGAAGTAAAGCTGGTGAAACTGGAACAGAATTACCGGAGCACCAAGAGTATCCTGCATGTAGCCAACGAAGTGATTAAAAACAACAAGGGACAGATCGAGAAAGTGCTGTTTACCGATAATGGCACCGGGGAAAAAATAAGGTTGATCCGTACCATGACGGATAATGAGGAAGGAAAATTTGTAGCCGATACGATCCAGGAACAAAAACTCCGGAATCATTACAGCAATAAAGACTTTGCCATTCTTTACCGGACCAATGCGCAGAGCCGTGCCTTTGAGGAATCCCTTCGCCGGATGGGTATTCCGTATACCATCTACGGAGGTATCAGCTTTTATCAGCGCAAGGAGATCAAGGATATGGTTGGCTACCTGCGCCTGATTGTAAACCCACGTGATGAGGAAGCCATCAAGAGAATTATCAATTACCCGGCAAGGGGCATTGGCAAAACCACTATTGATAAACTGCTGCTGGCGGCCAATGAAAACAATATCAGTGTATGGGAAGTAATGGAACAGGCGGCCCGTTATGGATTCAGGGCCGGTACGCTTGCCGCACTGGAAGAGTTTGTGATAATGATAAAAAGTTTTGCCAGTATGCTTACCAAACAGAATGCCTATGAAGTGGCGTTTCATGTGGGTAAGCAGACAAACCTGGTAAAAGAACTGTTTAATGATAAGAGCACCGAAGGGGTGCAACGTTATGAGAATATCCAGGAGTTACTGAACTCCATCAAAGAGTGGACGGAAAGTCCCGATAATGAAGACGGTGAAGTGGTAGACAAGAGCCTGGCATCCTATCTGCAGCAAATTACCTTGCTTACCGATGCGGATGAAAAAGATCCGGATGCGGATACCGTAAAGCTGATGACGATACACGCGGCAAAAGGACTGGAATTTGGTTGTGTGTTTGCCGCCGGACTGGAGGAAATGCTTTTCCCCAATGCCATGGCGATTAATACCCGCGAAGAACTGGAGGAAGAGCGTCGTTTATTTTATGTGGTGGTGACCCGGGCCAAGCAACGTCTCTGGATAACCTATGCCAATACGCGCTACCGGTTCGGTCAGCTGGTACAGAATGAACCCAGCCGCTTTATTGAAGAAATTCCATCCGACTATCTCGACCGCAGCTTTGCCGGTGGCGGCAGTAAGAATCAGACCTCCAATCACTGGGCTGGCGGATCCGCATTCAACCGGATGAAGGGCTGGGGCAATGAAGGAAAAAGCACCGATGCGAATGATGCGGAAAAACGCTACGGCCCGCCTCCTTCGAAGAAACCATCTTCCACACCCTCCTATCTGCCGCCGAAACCGGCGCAGCCAAAAGTGGTGGAACATACACCCGCAGCGGATTTCGTAGCCAGCGATACTTCAAACCTGCAGGCGGGACAAAAAGTAGAACACCAGAAATTCGGTTTCGGCGAAGTAATGAAAATGGAAGGAGCCGCACATAACCCGATAGCTACTGTGAAGTTTGAACATAACGGAGAAAAGAAAATCATGTTGAATTATGCAAAGCTGAGGATTGTGGAGTGATGAATAATGAATAATGAGTGTCCTGACGGTAGAAAAAGCATAAATCATTTGAACAGGTCGAAAATCGGCCAGTAAAAGACGTTGAAGATTTTTCGATACTTACTCATTACTCATTATTCATCACTCATTACGATTATTCATTCGTGATCACTCCTTCGGCAGCTAAGCTTATTCCTTCCAAATAAACATTCTTAGAACATTCACACTGCATGCCCACCGCCAGACAAAAGAAAAAAATCCGCCGCTTTATATTCATCCTGGTTGTAATCGCCCTGTTGAGTGTGGCCGCCTGGAGGGGCTGGCAATGGTGGCAATTGCGGGAAGCCCGGTATACGCATTACCCGGCTTTTGGCATTTCTATTCCCGGGGGGTACTCCATACATGGCATTGATGTGTCCAAATACCAGCACCTGATATCCTGGGAAGGGGTGAAGGAAATGAAAGTGAAGAATATTCAACTGGGCTTTGCGTTTATTAAAGCTACAGAAGGGATCAGTTATACAGACCCGCAGTTCAGCCGTAACTGGAAAAAAGCGAGGGAGGCCGGAGTGGTCCGTGGGGCCTATCATTTTTTTATTCCTTCAAGGGACGGGAAAGCACAGGCGCAGCATTTTATAGATAAAGTGGATTTGGGGGCAGGCGATTTCCCCCCTGTACTGGATATTGAGCAGCTGAATGGCACCGCGGTGAATGTGTTAAAGAAAAGAGCGAAAGAGTGGCTGGATATGGTAGAAGCACACTATGGGGTAAAGCCGGTGATCTATACCAATGTTGATTTTTACAACCGGAATCTGGGTGATGAATTTGACGAATACCCGCTCTGGGTAGCGCATTATTACCAGCCGCAGCAGCCCCGGATTGACAGGGGGTGGGTACTCTGGCAACACAGCGACAAGGGCCGGGTAAACGGGATTGTATCCCCGGTTGATTTTAATGTGTTTAACGGGGATTCAGCGGAGTTCAGGCAATTCCTGATTCGTTGAACAGGTAATTACGGTTATGAATTAGTAGTACCTTGTACATTCAATACTATTTTTATGGAACAGGGATGGGATGATGATGTAAAGCGGTTTTTCAGTAAAATCCTGAATTCCGTTTCCCTGACTTTATGTTGGGCCATTGCCGCTGCTACAGCCGGAATCTATTTCCAATTGGGCTGGGCCGGCAATAAACCGGTAGTTTATACCCTTATTTTTTACAATGTATTGGCTGTAACGTTTTTCCTCCTGGTTCGTTATTTGTACAGAACCTGGAGAAATGGGTAAAATACCCGCTTCCGGGGATGGACGTATTTGATGAAACCTGTATTTTAGACGCATATACCACACGGCTTATGGAATTAAAGCAACTCAGCAAATGGATGGTTATTACCGGCGCCCTGTTAATCTGGACGATAAAATTGTTTATCCGGCCTTTTTTCCATTTTGATCAACCCATGCATTTCTTTCTGGGTATTGCTCCCAATTTTCTGGGTTCCTTTCTGATTCCGTTTGGTGCCTGCTGGTTCTTCAGCGGCCGTCAGTATTTACTGGCCAGGATTTTCCGCCTTGAGGGATTGGCTGATCTGCGTATTGTCTGTCTGCTGGGGTTTGCTTTACTGGTGATCAATGAATACCTGCAACTGATACCGGTATTTGGCCGGACCTTTGATTACTTTGATATCATATTCTCTTCTTTTGGCCTCTTGCTTTCGTATGTAGTATATGGAAAGCTGCAGCAACGGATGCAATATGCATAACCGTGTTTCACCAATTTTCAGGAAAATGTATTGTTGACTTTTCAGTGATCGCAATCATCCGCGTGTGCATGATTGTGTACCTGGCAGGAGCGGTAGTTATTGATATGAGCGGTTACAATCAGCAATACCGCGGGTACCAGGAGCCAGTTATGGTATTCCAGGAAAAACTGTTTTAGTACCAGGAAAATAAAACCAGCGACAAATAATCCGATCGGAAGCAGGCTGTGGTGGTGTTTTCTGAAGCCATGCCAGAGCGAGTACATGCCAATAGCCAGGGAGAGACCGATCATACCGATTTCAAAACCCAGGTGATGGATGATATTGAAGCCGAATAAAGGGAGGCTGGTAAAAAACAGGGGCAGGAGGGCGCAATGAATAGCACAGGCCAGTGAGGCCCCGATTCCCAACGCATCCCAGTTTATTTTTCCTTTCATGTGAGCATACAAAGTTATGTAAAAAGCAACATAGTTGCAAAATATTCGTTCCGGTTCTGATTTGCGCCAATCGGGTCGTAACTTTGTGCCTTAATTACTCATTATGTCGAAGAAGGGCTGGATATATACCGTGTTTTTTATAACCCTGGCTATTGGATTTTATTTTGCCCTGGCGCAGATTATACCGGGGTATAGTACCCCGAAAGTGCTGCCCATCAGTTTTGTAAAGCCATTTCGTTTTACCACACAGGACGGACAGCCGTTTACGGAAAAGGATGTGGCCGGAAAAGTATATGTGGCGGAATATTTTTTTACCACTTGCAAAACCATTTGCCCGGTAATGAATACCCACATGAAGGAAGTGTACAATGAGTTGAAAAATGAGAAAGATTTCCTGATTCTTTCGCATACCTGTGATCCGGAAACGGACTCTGTACCACAGATAAAAAAATATGCCGACTCCATGCAGGTGGACACCCGCCGCTGGGTTTTTCTTACCGGTCGTAAAGACAGTTTGTATAACACAGCCCGTGTCAGTTATACCATTGATGATCCGAATAATAACCTGAAGAAACTGGAAGATCAGTTTTTGCATACCCAATTCTGGGCCCTGGTGGACCGCAACGGGGATGTCCGTAAAATCTATGATGGCATCAAATACAATGAAGTGAAAAAAATGATCAGTGATGCAAAGAAATTACTGAAGGAATAAATTACGAAACACATGCCTCACAAACATCATACACAGGATATAGAAACCAGGATTGCCTCGTTGCTGAAGCGGAGTGACCTGAGTGTTACTGAAAGCCGCCGCAAAATTCTGCATCTCTTCCTGGAACAACCCGGTGCCCTTGCCCACGGGGATATTGAAAAAAAAGCCGGTGAAAAATTTGACCGGGTAACGGTTTACCGGACATTGCAGGCATTTGTGGAAAAAGGAATTATCCATACTATACCAACGGCAGATAATTCCATCCGCTATGCATTATGCAAGGATGATTGTGCCGGAGGCCATCATCATGATCATCATATCCATTTTGTCTGCGATAGTTGCGGCAATACCTATTGCCTCGATGATGTGGTTACTCCCGAAATTAAATTGCCCAAGGGGTATACTGCCGCCCATGTGGAAGTAGTGGTGGAGGGTGTTTGTAAAAATTGCAGGGGGTAGGAAATCTGCATCACTTTATACTGGTCCTTATTAGTACAACTTACAGACTACTAACTCCGAACTACTAACTTATTCTTTAGGGTAGTTCCAGATTCAAAATCGCCTTAGCTCTTTAGGAGAAAAACAAAGCCCCGGTGTAGAAACATCGGGACTTTAGGTTAAGGCTCTGATTAGTAGCTATTTTTACTGCGTTGATACGAGCAGTAATATTGTTTAATGCAATGGAGCATCTATTTTTCTGAATCAAAAATAACAAGCTGGTTTCACATTTCCGAAAAAATGATATACCACTTTCATGGTATTTTTTGGAGCTCAGAGGCTATCCAGCTCATTTTTAACAAATTCCATCAGATCTTTTATGGCATTTGGTGAAAAATCAAATTGTAAACCAGCACTTTTGAACAATTCAGGCAGTGTTTTAGTGCCTCCAAGGCGTAATGCGTTGATATAATTGTTTACCGCATTTTCCGGATTTTCCTTGTATTGCTTCCATAATCCAATGGCGCCGAGCTGCGCAATGCCATATTCGATATAGTAAAAAGGCACTTCAAAGAGGTGCAATTGCCGGTGCCAGCCATAACGGCGGTATTCTTCCAGTCCGGAAAAGTCAATCACCGGGGAGGAGAATTCGTTCAGGATCTCCAGCCATTTATCAGCTCTTTCTGTTTCCGTATGGGTGGGATTTTCGTATACCCAGTGTTGAAACTTATCAATCGTGGCAATCCAGGGGAAGATGGTGATCACTCTTTCGAGTTGTTGCTCTTTGGCTCTTTTCAGTTCGGCGGCATTATCAAAAAATACCTGCCAGTGATTCATGGAAAAAAGCTCCATGCTCATACTGGCAACTTCGGCTATTTCTGTCGGGTATTCTTTGAATCCGGTCAGTTCCAGTTCATGCGCCAGGAAGGAGTGAATGGCGTGACCACCCTCGTGTACCATGGTAGTAACATCGTCCAGTGTACCGGCCGCATTCATGAATATAAAAGGAGCCCCGGTTTCCGCCAGCGGGCAATTATAACCGCCCGGTGCTTTGCCTTTCCGGCTTTCCAGGTCCAGTCTTCCCATTTCCCGCATCTTCACCAGGCAATCCCCAAAAAAGGGCTTCATTGTTGTAAAGCACTGTATACTTTTTTCAGTCAGTTCCGCGCCGGTCTGAAACGGACGCAGCGGTAATGTTCCGGCGGGCTCTGCATCAATATCCCAGGGACGAAGGCTGCTGAGACCGAGTTTTTGTTTTTTCGTTTCGTACAGCTGATTCACCAGCGGCATTACATGCAGCTTAACCGCTTCATGAAACTGGTAGCAATGTTCTTTGGTATAATCAAAACGACCCAGTTCAAGAAAACGAAAATCGCGGTAATTCGGCAGACCAGTATTCAGGGCTACCTGGTGGCGTTTTTCCAGCAGGGTACTAAAGAGATTAGTGAGGGCTTCTTTATCCTGTAAGCGACGCTCACTGATTTTCCGGTAAACGGATTCACGGAGACCGCGGTCGGCATCTTCCAGGAAACGTGCGGCCTGCTGCAGCGTATATTCCTGCCCGTTAACTTCTACCGACATTTTTCCGGAAATCACGCCAAACTGCTGTTGCATCACATTTAGTTCTGCATTAATCGGAATATTCGCTTCGCGGAAAATATCAATGTTCTTCTTTACATTCCGCAGGTAGGTGAAATATTTTTCCGCATCCAGTTCGCTGGTATACGGACAAGCAACCAGTTTTCTGTTCAGTTTATCCGACCAGGGCTGGATCTTCGGCTGGAGCTCCATCATAAAAAAGGTGAAGGCTTCTTCCAGTTCTTTGTTCTCCGTATCACAGGTCATGCGGATCTGGCGCCAGCAGGCATCTTCACTGATTACAGCTTCCAGTTCACTGGCATCTTTCAGCCATTGTTCCAGACCGGCTACGGATTTGATATCCCGTTCTCCCAGGTTGATAAAATAGGGCTCGAGTTGTTCCCATTGACTGATTACAAAATCTTCCGGTAAAAAGGTCCGGGGTAACTTTTGAATTGCGGCACTGAGTTGCATAACGGTATAATTTAAAAGCAAAGAGCCATCCCGTTATTTCAGGCTGGCTCCCTTGTGCAGTAAAGGACTGCTGCCAATCGCTTATTTATTCTGCTTTTTTCTTTTTAGCAGGGGCTTTTTTGGGTTTTTCTTCACCTGCTTCTTTCTCTGCAGGCTCTTTTTTAGCCCTTGTTTTTTTAACCGGTTTTTCTTCCGCGGCAGGGGCGGGAGCGGGGGCTTCTTCCACTACTTCCTCTTCTTCGGGCATTTCGCTGAGTTTGATTTCAACGTTAGCGGCTTTGAGTACGGCAAACCATTTTACCATTTTCTTCATATCGCTGGCATACACTCTTTCGAAGTCCATGTCGGGATATACTTTCTCAAAATATTTCTTAACGGCAGCGGCGTCCTTATCGTCCGGCAGCTTTTGTCCGGCCTGATCCATGGCGGTAAACACATCCACCAGGTTCACATTATCTCTGACGGTATATACTTCAATGCTTTCGAGGTGGGAGAAATTGTGTATCCGGCTGGAAACAAAGCGGGTGCTTTTATCATCCAGGGAGCGCACGATGGCACCGTCGGTTTTGCTGTTGATCAATTCAAATAAACCCGGCAGACCGGTCACGGCGACTAATTTACTGTATTCCATATCTTTTTTAATAATTAGGGACTGCAAGATACTTGAGTTCCGGCAATTCAGTTAATTTCAAATTAAGTTTCCGGCGGGCGAACGTTTTTGCGTGATTCCCCGTCCTATAAACCAGAACTTTCCTTTACCTAAAAAATTTGTCAATGAAAAAGATGTTTTTCCTTCTGCTGGCCAGTTTTTCCCTGTCAGCAGCCCTTTATGCCCAGCCCGGTGGGGGCGGATTTCAGCGCCAGACTCCGGAAGAAAGAGTAGCCCGTATTCACCATAAACTGGACAGTGCTTTTAAACTGGATGCTGCCCTGCTGGCCAAAGTGGATACGGCCCTGGTGGTACTTTATAAAAAACAGGATGCCCGTATGCAGGAGATTTTCTCCGGCGGGGAACGACCTGACCGTGAAACCATGATGGCCGAGCGACAAAAGTACACAGATGCCCAGGAAGCCATCCTGAAAGCGGTATTAACCGAAGAACAGTACACTATCTGGAAAGATAAAATTCAGCCCTCCATGCGACCCCAGCGCCCCGGTGGCGGCGGGGGTGATGGTAACCGCGGTGGCGGTGGTGGCCAACAATAGTTTTTCGTATAAGCATAAGCATAAGCAACGAACCGGTCCCTTTCCAGGGAGCGGTTTTTTTATGAATGGGGGTGGAGTTTGCAAAAAAAGCAGGAACTTATGCCAAAATCAACGTCATGAATAATGCCATCAGCTGGTTTGAAATACCGGCCAATGACCTCGAAAGAGCCACCCGTTTTTATGAAACCGTTTTTGGAGTCAGCCTCGCAGTAATGGATATGCCCAATATCCGGATGCGGATGTTTCCCCTCAATGATATGATGACCCAGGTGGGAGGTGCCGTTGTGGATAGCGGAGGTTTTCATAAACCCTCGGCTACGGACGGTCCCCTGATATACCTGAACGGAAACCCGGACCTGCAGCTGGTGCTGGATAAAGTGGAAGCTGCCGGCGGACAGATTCTCGTTCCAAAAATGGAAATCTCCCCCGAGTATGGCTATATGGCGGTAATACTGGATACGGAAGGCAACCGGATCGGCCTGCATTCTGTACCTGGCGGCGCCTGATTTCTTAAATTATATTAATAAAATATAGCATGCAATCTAAAGCAAGTACCGTAGAAGCCTATGTGGCTGAATTGCCTGAAGACAGGCAGAAAACCATAAATGAGTTCAGGAAAGTGATCAAAAAACACCTGCCTAAAGGCTTCCAGGAATGTATGAACTATGGAATGATCGGCTGGGTGATCCCGCACAGTAAATACCCCGCCGGTTATCATTGTGACCCCAAACTTCCTCTTCCGTTTTTAGGGCTGGCTTCACAAAAGAACAGCGTGAATTTTTATCACATGGGGATCTATGCAGATCCGTCCTTGCTGAAATGGTTTACTACGGCGCATGCAAAAGCCTCACCCAAAAAACTGGATATGGGAAAAAGCTGTATCCGTTATAAAAAACAGGAGGATATTCCTTTTCAGCTGATCGGGGAACTGGTGTCAAAGATCAGTCCCGATGACTGGATTGCGGTATATGAAAAAAATTATAAGCGATAAGGCAGTGATAGTTCACTGCCTTTTATTTTTTCCTTCGGAATGTAATTTCCATTGCTTTCGTTTCCTTCCCGTCATGGGTAATGAATTGCTCCATAAACTGGGTGTTTTCATCGGTTATTTTTAAGGTCTCCCGCATATCCAGTTGCTGTTTGGTTTCGGGATCTGTTAATTTACCCTTCATACTGATGGTTTTGCTGGCTTCATCCCAGGTGCCTTCCAGGTAAGTAAGCCCGCTGCCGAAATTATCAAACCAGGTACTCCAGAAAATGCCCCGGTGATTATCATAACCGGTCTGACTTACGCCATTAAAAGGCATACCGGCCCAGCTGCCATTGTGGGTACTGTATTGAATAAGTCCGTTGTTGATCATTTTATTGACGGAAACCGTTGTGATGGAATCCGGCGGCAATTCCGGTTTTACCCAGAATCTGATAGTGGCGGTCCAGTTACCATCCCAGGAAGCCATCATTTTATGCATGGCCCCGGGAGTGCCATAGGCCATCATGTTAGCCGCTTTTGTGGCTGAATCAGGAGCCGCCGTTTTATTCAATTGGCTGGTATCCGTAAGGGTGAGCTCATTTTTTTTTGATTCATTCATGCAGGCAGTGAGTGTGCAGCCCGCACAAAAAAGTAACAGCAGGTTTTTTTTCATATCAGTGGTTTTTGTACTGGTAAGCTAATAAACTTATTTTATAAAACCGGCAATAGTGGATAAATGCGTTATTTCAGGGATGGGTAGCCGGTTGCTGCCCCAACTGACTGATTTTTATCCGCATCACCGTTGCGATGCTGGTTGCCCTTTCCTTGGCCTGAAACGCTTTCTCCCCTTCAAATAACTCATCCACTGATTCTTTAAAGTACTGCAGCCAGGTATCAAAATGGGCTGTTGTCAACGGCGATTTTGCATGCAGGTCCAGGTGTGGCTGCATGGCATTTTTGCGGTAAGTATCTGACTGAAACAGGATACTGTCCCAGAAATCCACCAATACCGGTAAATGATGAGACAGGTCAATACGGGTGACATCAGTAAATAAGTAACTGATGGAGGTATCTGCCAGCAATTTTTCATAAAACCGGGTTACCAGTTGCAGCAGGTCATCGCGGTGCTGAATATCATTTTTCATTGATGAGGGCGAAAAGCCGTTCCGCATCGGATTTATTGAAAAGCTGTGTACCATCATTCATGGTAGCGGCACTGCCACAAGCCACACCGAACTGAATCGCTTCTTTTAATGTCTTTCCTTTTTGCAGCGAATACGTGATACCTGCCACCATACTATCGCCGGCACCAACGGTACTTTTCTTTTCCACGGGCGGGGCTTCTACAAAATATCGTTTATCTCCGCTGATCAGCCAGGCGCCCAGGTGACCCATCGAAACTACCATGATTTCAGCAAAGCCGTCCCTGATGGCCTGTTGTGCGGCATCCGGTACTTCGTCTTTATCCAGCCATTCCACATTGAGCATTTTACAAAGCTCACCGATATTGGGTTTGATCAGGAACGCATGTCTGCCCTTCAATGCCTGCAGGGCGGGACCGCTGGTATCCACAATACATTTAGCACCTACAGCTGCCGCGTTTTTTACAATCAGACCGTAAAAATAATCCGGCAGACCGGGAGGCAGACTACCGCTGGCCACCACAAAACTGGGCGCAAAAGAACGGATCTGATCCACCATGGTTTTGATGGTATCTTCCAGCACTTCACGTCCGGGAAATGTGAAACGGTATTGATTATTAGTCGAAGTCTCCAAGACGATCCAGTTCTCCCGGGTTTCCACTTTGGTATCAACCGCGTGAAAGAGAATATTTTCTTCCTGCAGGAGTGAACAGAGCATATTCCCGTTGTGGCCGCCCGCGGGAAATAACGCCACGGAAGAGGTCTCCAGTTTCTGCAATGCTTTGCTCACATTGATGCCGCCGCCGCCAGGTTCATTCACCACTTCACTGCAACGGAGTTTGCTCTCGGGTTTAAATTTCTCCACCCTTGAACTTTTGTCGATACAGGGGTTGAGTGTAACTGTTAAGATCATGCGAAAATTTGTTTATTGGTTAACGGAATCCTTATTAATTTCTTCCCATACGGCAAGGAACCGTTTATTCAGCGTTTCGTAGTCGGTAAATCCTTTCGACAACAGGTAGAATTTCTGGTCGGCCACCTGGAGCAATACCTGTGGAAAGCCGCTTACCTGCAGTTGTTTGCACAATGAAAATTCATAGTGCGCTTTTTCTATATAGGTTTCACTGTTAAGCCGGGAGTAAAACGTGTCTTCCGGAATACCGTATTTAATCAGCAGGTGGCGGTAGGCTTCATCGTCAGTCAGGTCACGGCCTTCAAAATTCAGGGCGTATTGCAGGTCGGCGGCAAAGGCCACCTGGAGATCCGGATGTATTTCTTTAAAAATACAAAGAGCCGCCGCGGATTTTTCAGAATGCATAAACCAGTCACTCTGTTCCGGGTTGAACATATGCCAGAGAAAATCCGCACCAAACCGGATACCGGTCCGCTCTTCCACGGTTTTATAGGCTTCGCTGATATAACCGGCAATGGAACTCACCGGTTTAGCCGCTTCTTTCGGTATCATTCCCCCGGACAACACTTCAAATGCCAGGCGGTTTTTCCATTCTTCAGCCAGCTGTTTTATCACCGGACTGAATCCGTAACACCAACCGCAGTAGGCGTCGTAACAATAGTATATCGTGGGCTGCATAAGAGTGCAAACTTATGGAACCGGGGGACTATTTCACCTGACTTTTGTTAGTTTTTAATGGGCTTCCAGCCAGTTATTCCCTTCCCCGCATTCCGCAATCACCGGTACTTCATTGGGTAATGGCAGGGCGGACTCCATATTTTCAATAATCAGTGGTTTGAGTTCATGGGCTTCGGATTTCAGTGTATCAAAGATCAGTTCATCATGTACCTGCAGAATCATCCGGCTTTTCATTTTCGCTTTTTTCATGGCGGCATGTACTTTTTGCATCGCCAGCTTGATCATGTCCGCGGCAGTGCCCTGGATCGGCGAGTTGATGGCGTTGCGTTCTGCAAACCCCCTGACTGTAAAATTCGAGGAATTAATATCACGTAGCCAGCGTTTTCTTCCCATCAGTGTTTCCACATAACCCAGTTCACGCGCCGCGTTGATGGTATTGTCCATGTATTGCTGTATCCCCGGGAATTCCTTTTTATAGTTATCAATGATTTCTTTGGCTTCCGTACGGGATATGCCGAGATTATCGGCCAGGCCAAATGCACCCTGTCCGTAAATGATGCCGAAGTTCACGCTCTTGGCTTTGTAGCGCATTTCTTTGGTTACTTCATCCACTCCCACATTATATACCCGTGCAGCAGTGGCGGTATGAATATCCGTTCCTTCCTTAAATGCCTGGCACATATTGGGGTCCGCACTGATGGCCGCCACAATCCGCAGTTCAATCTGGGAATAGTCGGCAGAGAGCAGGATATGATTTTTATCACGGGGCACAAATGCCTTTCGTATCTCTTTTCCCCGGTCCGTGCGAACCGGAATATTCTGTAGGTTGGGATTGTTGCTGGCCAGTCTTCCGGTAACCGCAACCGCTTGTCCGTATGTGGTGTGTACCCTTCCTGTTTTTGAGTTGATCAGTTGCGGCAATGCATCCACGTAAGTGGATTTGAGTTTGGTGAGTTCACGGAAGGTCAGGATATCATCCACGATCTGGTGTCCCTTGGCCGCCAGTTTTAACAATACATCTTCGCCGGTCTGGTACTGGCCGGTCTTTGTTTTTTTAGCGGAAGGATCGAGCTGTAGTTTATCAAATAATACTTCGCCCAGTTGTTTGGGTGAAGCGAGATTAAACCGTACACCCGCCTGTTTGTACACGCTTTCTTCGGCTGTTTTCGCGTCTTTCTCCAGTTCTTTTGAATAGTCATTCAGAAAATCCACATCCACTTTTATTCCCTCATACTCCATATCCACCAATACTTTTACCAATGGATTTTCCACTTCGTTGAATACTTTCTCCACTTCCTTCTCCTGCAGCATCGGGGTAAAAATATGTTTCAGCTGCAGGGTTATATCCGCGTCTTCGCCGGCATATTCCTTGATTTTTTCAATCTCCACATCCCGCATCGTACCCTGGGTCTTTCCTTTTTTACCAATCAGTTCTTCGATATGTACCGGTTCATACCCCAGGTATTTTTCAGCCAGCAGATCCATACTGCGTTTGCCATCCGGTTCAATAACATAATGCGCCAGCATGGTATCAAATATATTGCCGGCCGGTTCTATCCCGTACCATTTCAGCAGCAGCAGGTCATACTTGGTGTTTTGCCCGATCCATATCTTTTCCGGATCAGCAAACAAAGGAACAAAATGGGCCAGTATTGCTTTTACCGCTGCCTGATCGGCGGGACAAGGCACATACCAGGCTTCTCCGGGTTTAATGGAAAAACTCAGTCCCACCAGTTCCGCTTCATTGGCGTCGATACCAGTGGTTTCTGTATCAAAACAGATTTCCTTTTGTTTTTGTAAAACAGCCACCAGGTCTTTTATAGCGGCTTCGCCTTCCACCGCGGTGTAGACATGCGGGGTATTATTGATATTGTGTTCCACACTCAGCGAAGGCGCATCGTCACCCGAAGGTGTAACCGCAGATTTGGTTGCCGGGGCTTCAATGATATTGCCAAACAGATCGGTTTGTACACCCTGGGGTATTTCCTTTGCCGTGGTGCTCTCCGCCGCGCCTCCCACACTGAAGGTTTCCCCCAGGAGTCGTTTGCCCAGGGTTCTGAATTCAAGATCAGCGAATATCTCTGTCAGTTTTTCCTTATTCCATTCTTTCAGCCGGAAGTCGTCTTCATGAAATTCCACAGGTACATCGGTAATGATGGTAGCCAGTTTTTTCGAAAGCACAGCCATCTCCATTCCTTTTTTCACTTTTTCACCCATGGCGCCTTTTATCTTATCGGCGTTGGCCAATGTGTTTTCCAATGACCCGTATTCGGCCAGGAATTTAGCCGCCGTTTTTTCTCCAACACCGGGAATACCGGGAATATTATCCACGGCATCGCCCATCATACCCAGCATATCCACCACCTGGCTTACATCTTTGATATTCCATTTGGCGCAGACTTCTTCCGGTCCCATGATTTCCGGATCACTGCCCTGGTAGGCGGGTTTATAAATTTTTATTTTTTCAGACACCAGTTGCCCGTAGTCTTTATCCGGTGTTACCATATACACTTCATAACCGGCTTTCTCAGCCTGTTTGCTCAGCGTACCGATCACATCATCCGCTTCAAAACCGTCTTTGGCAATAATGGGAATATTAAATCCTTCAATAATTTTTTTGATATCGGGAACAGCCAGAAGTATATCCTCGGGTGTTTCCTGCCGGTTGGCTTTATAATCGGCAAAATCGGTATGCCGTTCAGTAGGGGCGGATGTATCAAAACAAACCGCCATGTGTGAAGGCTTCTGTTTATTGATCAGTTCCACCAGGGCATTGGTGAAACCAAACTGGGCATTGGTGTTTTTGCCTTTGGAAGTCAGCCTGGGATTACGGATCAGGGCATAATAGGCCCTGAACACCAGGGCAAAGGCGTCGAGGAGAAATACACGTTTATCCATGCCACTAAGGTAAGGGAAAGTGAAAAAGCACCAAGAACCGGGGCTGCGGGGCGTTGAATAAAAACAGTTAAGCAAAAAAAAAACCGGCGAAAGCCGGTTCTTTTTTGCTTATAATGTTAACGCTGCTATGAGACTTAGTTGATAGAAAGACGGAGAGCAGTATTGTCTTCAGCCTTTACTACGGGTTTCTGATCTTTGGAGATAACGGCAACGGCCGGTTCTGTTTTCTTTTCCTGTGCTGTAGTGTTATCAACCATAACCGTACCGCTGAATGCTTCAGTGGATGATTTTACGGGTGTGGTGGCGGCAATGGCTTTATCCCTGTGAATAAAATTCAGGTACAGCGCGAAGAACAAAAGGTTAAAGGCAAAGAAATTGGCGATTTTACGAACGCGTCTTTTCATAATAGATGTATTGGATTTTAATAAATTGGTTTCTCGGATAACAGTGCTAAGATAATAAGGGTATTTACCGAAAGCCAAGATTCAGGCAGTCTATTTCAGTAAATCGGGCAGTAATACGCAGAGAGATATCGTAAATCTACGAATCGCTATAGCTGTCAGTCTGTACAAAGTTATTGCACCCGCTACCACGCCACGCTACGAGTGAATTATATCTCAGGCTTTCATTTCTTCCAGTTTCTTTTGCATCAGGAACATTTCGTCTCTTAACCGTGCTGCTTCCATAAAATCCAGATCGCGTGCGGCTTTCTCCATTTCTTTTTTCACTTTTCCCAGCGCTTTTTCAAGCTGTGGAATGGTTTTGTATTCGGCCTGCTCTTCCGCTGCTACCGTTACCAGTTCTCCATCAGGGGCAATGGCATTCGGATCGGCGGGATCATATCCTTTTATATCAAGAACGGAGGTCTGGGCAAAAACATCTTTGGCGGATTTGCTGATGGTTTTCGGCGTAATGCCGTGCTCAATATTATAAGCTACCTGTTTTTCCCGGCGACGCGTGGTTTCATCAATGGTTTTACGCATACTGTCTGTCATTTTATCGGCGTAAAAAATCACGAGTCCGTTCACATTACGGGCTGCTCGTCCCGCGGTCTGCGTCAGTGATTTTTCATTGCGGAGAAATCCTTCCTTATCGGCATCCAGTATAGCTACGAGTGAAACCTCCGGCAGGTCAAGTCCTTCCCGCAGTAAGTTTACTCCTACCAGCACATCAATTTTACCCAGTCTGAGTTCTCTTAATATTTCCACCCGCTCCAATGTATCTACTTCACTGTGGATATACTTTGATTTGATATTTATTTTGTGCAGGTACTTGTCCATTTCTTCCGCCATTCGTTTGGTGAGTGTGGTTACCAGTACCCGGTCACCCATTTTCACCCGTTTGTCAATTTCATCCAGGAGATCATCAATCTGGTTGACACTGGGACGAATTTCAATAGGCGGGTCAAGCAGACCGGTTGGACGCACCACCTGTTCCACCACGATACCGCCGCATTTCTCCAGTTCATAATCATCCGGTGTGGCCGATACAAAAATGACCTGGTTGGTGAGTGATTCAAATTCATGAAAATTCAGGGGACGGTTATCCAGTGCCGAGGGCAGCCTAAATCCATAATCCACGAGGATCAGTTTACGGCTGCGGTCACCGCCATACATACCGCTCACCTGCGGAATGGTCTGGTGACTTTCATCAATCACCATCAGGAAGTCTTTCGGGAAATAATCCAGCAGGCAGAAGGGACGTGTGCCCGGGTTACGCCGGTCAAAGAAACGCGAATAGTTTTCAATGCCGTTACAATACCCCAGTTCACGGATCATTTCAATATCATAGTTCACCCGTTCCGTGAGCCGTTGCGCTTCAATATATTTTCCCTCCCGTTTAAAATACTCCGCCTGTGCCGCCACTTCATCCTGTATCTCGTACAATACCTGTTGCAGTATATCCTTGGGGGCTACATAGAGATTGGCCGGAAAGATGGCGGCATTCTCCATTTTCGCGATGCGTTTGGATGTAACCACGTCGATGCTTTCGATCTCTTCAATTTCATCACCGAAGAAAGTGATGCGGTAGCCATAGTCCACATAAGGCAGGTTGATATCCACGGTATCGCCTTTTACGCGAAACGTGCCGCGGTTAAACTCAAGCGTGGTGCGGTTGTATAAAGAATTTACCAGCGCATGCAGAAACGCCTGCCGCGAAATGGTATCTCCCTTGCTGATCCGGATAATCCCGTTTTCATAATCCGTGGGGTTACCCATACCATAGATACAACTGACGGAAGCCACAACAATGATATCCCTTCTGCCGCTGAGCAGACTGGAAGTGGCCCGTAGCCGGAGTTTATCCAGTTCGTCATTTATGCTCAGGTCTTTTTCGATATATACATCGGTAACGGGGAGGTAGGCTTCGGGCTGGTAATAGTCATAGTAGGAAACAAAATACTCCACGGCATTTTCCGGGAAAAACTGGCGAAATTCACCATATAGCTGGGCTACCAGTGTTTTGTTATGCGTCAGAATCAGGGTTGGCCGTTGGGTCTGTTGTATTACGTTGGCAATCGTGTATGTTTTACCACTGCCGGTAACACCCAGCAGGGTTTGAAATTTTTCGCCTTCCAGCAGACCAGTTGTGAGTTGCTGAATGGCACCGGGTTGATCACCGGCGGGTGAAAAGGGACTATGCAGTTTAAAGGCCATACTGCAATTTAATCAACCTGTTTCAGCTCTATCAACCGTAGCGCAAAAAAGCCGGTCTTATTTCTGCTTTCGTTTCGTGTAAGCTGAATAGTCCGGCAGAATTGCCGTGTATTCACTGTGCATCAGCGGGGAAGTGAGCAGAAAATCAGCAGTGGACCGGTCACAGGCCACGGGTATATTCCAGGTGGCCGCTACCCGTAGCAGGGCTTTGATATCGGGATCATGCGGTTGTGCTTCCATGGGATCCCAGAAAAAGATAAGGACATCAATTTTCCCTTCGGCAATAGCCGCGCCGATCTGCTGGTCTCCGCCGAGCGGGCCACTGAGAAAGCAATGGACATCCTGTGCGAGCGCTTTCTCCAGCAGTGTGCCGGTGGTGCCGGTTGCATGGAGCTGGTGTTTTTTCAGGGCCTGCTTATTGTAGACAGCCCATTCCACGAGTTCTTTCTTTTTATGATCGTGAGCTACGAGGGCGATGTTTTTTTTGTCTTTCATTTCACGGGTGTTCATGTAGGGAATGTATGAATTATTTGTGAGGTAACTGTTATGGGGTGAGTGGATTAATAATGAGAGAGGGGGAGATAAGAAAATTCCTGTGAGTTAGTTTCAGCGCTTTACTTGTATCCACTGCGCTCTCGGCGGCCTCCGCGGTTATTAAATTGTTATGGGTAAAAAGAAGCCGGCTCCTTTTCAGGAAGCCGGACCTTTTTATGTCAGAACAATGCAATTACCTTATTTCAATTCTGCACTTACTGTGATTTTAGGCTCAGTGGCAATCTTACCTGCATCAATAGGCGCTCCGGTGATACCGTAGTCGGCCAGTTTGATGGTGAAAGACGCGCTGGTTTTGATGGCACCGCCGGCAACCACTTCGATGGTAGCATTTGTACTTACGGGTTTGGTTACATCTTTTACAGTCAGTTCGCCGCTTACAGGTACTGTGTAGGTACCGGGTTTGTCAAACTTTACTTTAGAGAGATCGCTCAGTTTACCTACGAATGTAAACGTGGGGAATTTGGCGGAGTTCAGCCATTTTTCTCCATTAAAATGATCCTGGATCATTTCGTTGGTAAAGGCGAAGTTCTTTACAGTGGCTTCAAAACCGATCTGGCCGTTCCTGGTGTTCAGTTCACCTACTACAGTTTTGTTATCGGCTTTGGGTAAAGCGTCTTTGGGAGTAGTGGCATCAAAAGAAACCGTGGCAGAACTTGTTTTTTTCACTTGTGCGAAAACAGAAGCGGATACGGTTACCAGTGAAAGGATCAGGAATACTTTTTTCATGTTTATTGTTTTTGTTTGGTTTGTTGACATTTTATTTATTAATAGCAGAACGTTTAAAAGAGATTACCGTGGCCTGACGCAGCCGGCTGAAAATTCCACCGCTGCAGGATGCTTTGATGGAAACCGTTTCGCCTGCAGTGAGTTTTTTTGCGGCGGCCACATCTTCCGCCTGGAAATCAAAGATGGCATAGGAGCCTGATGTACTGTCCGTGAATTTTACATTTACGGTACTGTCCACCGCTTCCAGCTCGGATATAACTCCATTTACCACGAGTATCTTATCCGTGTATTTGGCGTTGGCCGCACTATCTCCGGTTACAAACTCACGGATCAGTTCATCCGCATTTACTGTATAGGCGGGTTTTTCTTTTTTGGTACTGGAAAAAGTGGAATTCTCCAGCTCATGACTGATATATTTAAAACTGCCGAAGGAAAGGGCCGGGCCTATCAGGATAAAAAAGAATTTTAAAAACGGGGAAAATGAACGCGCGGAGGAGATAAACAAGATAGCTGCAATGGCTTGTACGTACAGGAAAGGTTGTAACATACCCGTTAGCCCGTTGCCGACACCCAGGTCCAGCAGTGTATTGCTGAATACAATATATACAGTAACCAGTGAAAGCGAAAGTACACCGGCAATAATGGCCATGAGACCGGCTTTTTTCCCTTTGGCATGCAGATAGGCCGCCAACAAAGTGAGAACCGGGATCAGCCAGAAAATGTAAAAGGTAAAACTGAATTGCGGACACTATCGTCCTAAACATGAAAAATTTAGTTCTTTGAAAGTCTTATCAGATAAGGGTTTCAGCCGATTTTAGGGTTCAAACGATTTCAGCGAAACCTGGCATTTTTGGGGGTATTTTACCCCATGAA